>Ga0224501_10000962_pt1 | contig 22077 bp, 18 predicted proteins | sample SF_Oct11_sed_USG_4_FD_169105 | JGI IMG/M metagenome (GOLD analysis project Ga0224501, IMG submission 169105) | Sediment microbial communities from San Francisco Bay, California, United States - SF_Oct11_sed_USGS_8_1 | ecosystem: Environmental > Aquatic > Marine > Sediment | place: USA...
ATCTGCCTGGCCACAATTTGAAGTCTCTGCCAATCGCATCCACCTTATGTAGAGTCTCAAGGGTATTTCCGCTGATTGAGGCATTCCGAACAGGAACACCTAAACGGCCCTTAACAATTTCGTACGCTTCTTGTATTCCAACCTGAAAAGTTCCATCCAAATTTGCTTGGCCGCCTCGAAAGCTTTTGAGATAATAACCATAATCTATGTCCTCAAGCAGTTCCTCGAAGGCTGAGTCGCCCGGAGCGAGGTAGGTGTTACGCATCCTGATGATAGGTTCGAACCGGAAATCTTCTGCTCGAGCGTTTCCTGTTGGTTTCATATTAAACTTGTAGGCGGTTTCCCGATTATGCATGAGCCCAGCCAATTTCCCGTTCTTAATCAGTATGGTTTTTTGCGTCGGAACTCCCTCGTCGTCGTATTTGAAGGACCCGAAGGCGCCTTTGACTGTGCCGTCGTCATAGACTGTGATAACCTCAGAAGCAATTTTTTTCTCGAGCTTGTCGGAGAGAACAGATCCGGACAAGGTGAGGTCTGCTTCTGCCAGGTGTCCTAGGGCCTCATGGATGAAGACGCCAACAACGTTGGTGCCGATCACGGCTGGGAACGTTCCACCTTTCGGTGCCTTGGCTTTCAGCTGATCGATTATGCGTTTGGCAATCATTGTTCCCACATTTTCTGGCGTTTCTATGTCAAACACTTCGAAGCCGGCTGTGGACCCTATTTCCTCCCTTCCCGAAGTGAAAACGTTGGCTTCTCGTGCTGAGGAAAGGATTCGAGACCAGACGTATAGTTTGTCTTGTTCAATGTAGGTTCCGTCGCTGTTAATGAAGTAACTCGTTCCTGTTACGTCCAGATAGTCGATGGTGCAACTCTTTATACGTCGGTCATAACTGAAAACCGTTTTATCCATCGTTAAGGCGACGTCAATCTTTTCCTCTATGGGAACTTCTCTCGGATCTTTCTTCGGGTCAGCCACCACTCTATCTTCCAAGGCCTTTGTCTCAACAAGCTTCACAGGCGTTTTCACCTTAGAACCCGCCGCCTTCGCCAACTTGAACGCTTCACCAACAGCCTCTCTCAACAACTTTAAGTCTAACTTTCCAAGGGACACGAACCCCCAAGCGCCTTTCGCCAAAACTCTGACGCCTGCACCGCTTTCAGTTCCCTCCTTCGCCGCTTCAACTCTGCCGTCCTTCGTCGTCAAGAAGGTTTTGAAAAGTCTCTGCCCCCGAACTTCAACGTAGTCGGCGCCAAGTTTCCGTCCGTGATCAACGGCCTTTGCCAAGTCGTCTTTCAAGATAACTCCTTCCTACTGTGAACCTCAGTTAAGATTTGGCTCCGTCTTAAAATTGTTGGTGCTTTGGAGATGTCAGAACGGAATTTTATTTGAGTTTATTAACGATTACGTCGAAGAGGCGTTTCGCAACTTCTCGTTTCGTGGCGAGGGGAACATGGACGACTTTTTTGTTTGCGTCGACAATAAAAACCTCGTTAGTGTCGCATGCGAAACCAACACCCTTTCTCCCAACATCGTTTGCTGCGATTAGGTCCGCCTTTGCTTTCTTCAGTCGTTTGTAGGCGCTTTGAATCAGCTCTTCATCAGACAGATTGTATTCTGCACGGAAGGCTACAAGGAAAGTGTCTGGGCTAACCTTCTTTACAGAATCGATAATTTTTGGGGTTGGCCTCATTTTTACAGTGAGTTCAGTTTCGATGCTCGTCGGAACTTTGTATTCATACTTTTTCTCCGGCGCCCAATCAGTCACTGCCGCAACAGCGATTACAACGTCGTATTTCTTCGACTTTAACTCAGAGACCACGGCCTCGTACATTTCCTGACTGGTTTCAGCAGAGACTATCTTAGCCCCCATGGGAGGAATAGCCGTTCCAGGACCGTAAACTAAGGTTACTTCAGCTCCCCGCGACAACGCTTCCTCAACGATAGCCACACCCATCTTCCCGGAGCTTTTGTTTGTCATCACCCTAACAGGGTCTATATACTCTAAAGTGGGGCCAGCGGTGACCAAAACCTTTCTTTTAGCTAGGTCTCTCTTAACGGTGAGACTACGGATAACCGCATCCACGATTTCCTTGACTTCAGCGATCTTCGCCTTTCCCTCCTCAACTCTAGGTCCAACAAACTCTACGCCCAAGGATCCAAGCTTCCTAACGTTCTCAGTCACCACAGGGTGGCGATACATAGACTCATGCATCGCCGGTACAACCATAATCGGTATGCCGGACCCGAAGGCCGTTGAAACCACCGTAGTGACTGGTGTGTCATCTATTCCACAGGCAATTTTGCTAATGGTATTAGCCGTTGCCGGAGCCACCAAAACGAGGTCGGCCTTACCCACCCCCTCTCCGGCTAGCATAACGTGTTCAATTTTTCCAGTTAGCTCTGTTACTACAGGGTTTCCAGTTGCCCACTCCATAAGGTATGGATGAATAATTTTTTGAGCCATAACTGACATAACCGTGGAGACTTCTGCGCCATTTCGCATCAGTTCACGGGCGATCTCGGGACATTTAACCGCGGCTACGCTGCCAGTGATGCAGAGGGCAACCTTTCGATCCTTCAATAGGCTTGACTTACTTTCTACGATGTCCTTTGATGGGTGGATTTCAGGCAGACTTCACACCTCTATTCTCTATTTATACCTTGATTTAATAAACTGGTTGTTGTCGTATATCGTCGAGGTATCGCCATCGTTTTCTAATTTTATCTATTTGGCTCAAATCGAGGTCGCTTTGAAAAACCTTTTCTTCTTCACCAGCTTCTAGGATCATTTCTCCGTCTGGCGCTACAACAAGACTATTGCCTTTCACCATCCGCTCATCCGGATAAAGCGTGTTCGTATTGTTCACGAAAACGTAGAAAACCGTGTTTTCCACGGCCCTAGTCACAGACACATGTTTCCACAGCTCGCTTCGGTTTTCAGGTATATTGGAGGGGTTGAAAATTATGCAGGCATTGTTTAGAGCTAGGTTTCTCGCGAGTTCTGGGTAGAGGGCGTCAACACAGATCACTATGCCGATTTTAACATCGTCAACTTTGAAAACTGGCGAAGCATCTCCGGGGCTGCAAAAGTCTCTTTCATTGAAGGCAGTGGATGGGAAACGTTTGTCGTAAAAACCGATTACCTTCCCATCTCGGTTGATTATGTGGCAGGTGTCGAAGTTCTTTTCTCCTCGACGATTGAACAAGCCGCCAGTTAAGAGATTATAATTGTTTTCAGCAGCGAGTTCGCATAGGGATGAGAGAAGCGATTCACGTTCTTTTTCTTCCAGAAAAAGTTCGCCTCCACCAGTCCAAGCTTCGGGCAAACAAACAACATCTAAATTCTTTATCTCCGAAAGAGTTGAGAGCATACGCTCAACATTTCTAGTTTTGTTCCATCTATCTCGCCCAAATTGAACCAAGGCTATACGCAGCTTCAAAAGTCACCCTCAATGCCATAATTTTCTTAACCATTAATAAACTAAGAGGATGTTACATAAAGTCAACTATACTACGTTGCTTCGGCCTCTCTGGCATCACCTTTCCTGTTTCCCTTTCTTCCTCGAAGATCACAAGTTGGCCATAAACGCCGTCATACCCGGGTATAACCCTCATTTTCTCTTCTCTAACTCGAACTATGGCTTCGGCGATTCTTGGGTCAACAATTCGGGACATTTCTTCTCTGGTTGCGTCTATGAGCACGGTATATTCGTCGCCGAACCTCGCGACTAGAGGGTTATAGATGCTCCAAACTTTTTGAGCGCCGGGGTAGTCGACTCCCAAAACCGTTGCAATGATCTCGGAGAGAGGTAACAGATGCATGTAGCCTATTGCCTCTTCTGGTTTGAAGCCGTCAGACCGATCTGCTAGCTCTTCTACGCGTTGCTCGACTCCCTTCGTAAGTTTCCTGCGACAAACTGGGCAGCGGTTTCCAAATTTTATGGATTCCTGAGGGGAAAGGGAGACGTTGCAGTTTCTGTGGCCTGTCCAGTGATACTTACCATAGGCAGGGTTGGTTTCGATGGTGAATTTGAAGCGTTTCGGGTCCTTCTTGCGAATTGCATCAACCACCCCTTGATAGGTTAACCGTTCCAGCTCAAACACGTTGGCTTCTCTTCCGATTCTCCAAGGCCAACTGCTGTGGCTGTCGCTGTTTGAAACCAAGGCAAACTTGTCTAGGGCGCTTATCCTCCAGTTCATGGGTGGGTCCGAGGAGAGACCTGTTTCTAAGGCTGGGATGTGTTTCGTCATGTCTTGATAGCAATCTTCTACTCGGTCAAAACCACTGAAGGCGCCAAAAATGCTGAACCATGGAGTCCAAGCGTGAGAGGGAATGACGACGTTTTCATCCGAAACTCGCATAACCTCGCCTACAAGTTGAGATGCGGTCATGTCCAGAGTTGGTCTACCGTCAATACTGAGATCGCCGTAACGCTTCAATTGATCATTGACTTGAACCGCAGTTTCGAGGCTTGGAGTCAAGATGACATGGTGGATTTTTTTGACGCTGCCTTCAACTGTGAATATTGTACTAACCTCGGCCGTTATCATGTAGCGCACAGGGGAGTCCGGATGTTTTGTCGTTCCGTAGAGGTTGGTGTCTGAAATTTCAACTAGCTCTTCAGTTAGTTCTTTGAGCCATTTGGGGTGAGTGAAATCTCCTGTGCCCACGAGGTTCAAGCCCTTGATTCGGGCAAAACGAGTTATTTCGTCTATATTCATTTTCTGACTTGTGGCACGGCTAAACCTGCTGTGAATGTGGAGGTCAGCTATAACTCTCAATCTTTTTTCACTCTCTCTGTGCCCACATACTTCTCAAAGACTTTCTCCCAATCAATTTTGAGAAGGGCTACAATGACGATGATTAAAAGAGCAGATGTGATCACGACTCCTAACCATCCGCCTTCCCCGAATATGACTTCAATTAATCCAATAGAAAAGCGGCCACTATATGCCAAAATGAAACACATTAACATTTTACCCAAAAGAGCTGGGATGAAAGCTTTCACAAACCGGTATCGCATGATTCCTAACGGAATGAAAAGGAGATCATCAGGCAAGGGAGTTAAGGCAAAGAAGAAGATTGCAGCGAATCCATAGTGGTGAAAAACCTTCATCATGTAATCCATTTTTCTTCGCCTTTCTTCACCTAGTACCGCTTGTCCATAGTAGCCAAGCACGTATCCAGAAAATTCGCCGAGAGCGGAGCCTAGACCGCCACTGACTGCGACAAGAAAGGGATCCAAAACACTTCCCAATAAGTAAATGACAAGAGTGTAAGGTATAGGAAAGATAATAGACAAGGCGCCGACGAGGCTGATGAGGAAAACTCCCAAATAACCAAAATGAAGCGCAAATTGTTCCATCCACTCTAGAAGCACCAAACAAACCATCTGCCCGAGATTTGTTGTTTGTACGCTTAAGCGTTACTACATTGCTTTAACCTTTTTCAAACAGAACAACAACAAATTCGGGGTCGAAAGATACATATTGTGCTTTAGGAAGCTTATCGTTAGCTTTAAATGAAACCGATGAAAAACCTTTTGTTTCAGCCTGTTTAACGAGGCCTTATAATTGAGTTCTCAAGAACCCATCTGGATCGTTAGAGATTACTCAAAGTGCAGTGGATGCAGAAAATGCGAGATAGCCTGCTCCCTTTTCCACGAAAAAAGAATCTGGCCGGAAGCCTCAAGGATACGGGTTTTCATGCTCGTCCCCGGAGCGGAATTTCCCCATTTCTGCACCCAATGCGACGACTATCCCTGCGTTGAATCTTGCCCCGTAGACGCCTTGTCGGTGAGCAAGGAGACGGGAGCTGTTTTAGTTGATAAAGAAAAGTGTACTGCCTGCGGTCTCTGCATCAATGCTTGTCCAGGTAGGATTCCCCATATGCATCCAATCGAGAATTACGCGATAATATGTGATCTGTGTGGAGGAGAACCTCAATGCGTAAAGGTTTGCCGTGAAGGAGGATGGTATGTTCTTAGGGTTGTGTCGAAAGCAGATGAAAAAGTAATGGGGCGCAACCGCGCTTACAAGCTATATGCCCGCAAACCTGAAGAAGTAACACGAGATTTGGTTGCCAGCCTCTACGGAGAAACGGCGGAGGAGGAGTGGATCTAAATGCGGGGGTACGCAGGAAAGTTTCTAGAAGTTGACCTCTCGGCAGAGAAGATAAAGGAGTTAACATTCGATGAAAGCATCCTAAGACAGTATATTGGCGGCAGAGGTTTGGCTACGAAGATTCTGTGGGATAGATTAGGCCACCGGTGGGAGACCATCGATCCCCTCGGACCCGAAAACATTCTTCTTGTCTTAACTGGACCCCTAACCGGTTTTTTCCCAGGAGGTAGAATTTGCGTATCCGGAAAGTCTCCCCAAAGCAACGGCGTAGTGGGTTCGACAGTTGCTGGAGAATTTCCAGTAGAACTCAAATGCGCAGGCTACGACGGCTTGATCATTACAGGCGTGGCCGCCAAACCAAGCTACATTTTCGTCACAGATTCTCACGCTGAGATCAGAGATGCGCGTCACATATGGGGAAAAGACGGAAAGCAAACCCTAAGGATACTTACCAAAGAGGGAAGAGAAGAGCTCAAAAAGAGGTTTCCACTGTATGGCGAGTGGAAAGAGCCAGCTGTGCTCTACATAGGGCCGGCTGGAGAGAACAAAGTCAGAATAGCCGCTGTGATGGCGAAATGGACGCACGCGGCAGGTTACGGCGGCTACGGGGCGGTGATGGGTTCAAAGAATTTGAAGGCGCTGGTGGCTAAGGGTAGGGGACCCCTACCAGAGGTGGAGGACATAGAGAAAGTGAAGGCGCTGATAGATGAAGTATCAGCCAGATGCTACACTAATGATTCATTTCGACGGTGGGGAACTGGCGCTGCGGGCTACGAGGTTGGTGCCGTAACCAGTTCCGAGCCCATTAGAAACTGGCAGGAAGAGTGGCATGACCAGAAAAGTTTTGGAGTGGACAAGTTCGAGCAAAGAGTCTGGATAAAGAGATATTGGGGGGACTTTGGCTGTCCAACAACATGCTTGAAAGTTGCGATGGTAAAAGGAGGTCCCTTTAAAGGCGCAATAGGAGACAACCCAGACTATGAGCTACAGGCATACGTGGGAACCAACTTAGGCATCTTCACTCCAGAAGAAAATGTCTATTTAGCGTCTTTGATTGATGATTTGGGACTCTGCGGCATACAAGGTGGAAACGCGCTAGGGTTCGCTGGCGAACTCTACCAGAGAGGCATCCTAACCAAGGAAGACCTAGACGGCATAGAATTGAAGTGGGGAGACGCCAAGGCCTTTGCTGCATTAGCCCAGAAGATCGCCATTAGGGAAGGAATCGGAGACGTGTTAGCCGAGGGTTCTTACAGAGCCGCCCTCAAGATAAAGGAAATGAAAAAGAAAGACGTGACGCAATACGTGGTTCATGAGAAGGGAATGGCCATAGGAGCCCACGGAGTTAGAAGCGGGAAGGATTACACGACGGACATATCCTATGCTTGCTCTGTTCAAGCCGGCGACCACACATCGACAGCATATCTCCCAATCTATCACTCTAACAGCGAGTTGGCAATAATCCTCCACGACTCAGGTGTATACTGCTGGTTCAACACCTTCAACTTGCCCCGACATCTCAAATGGAACTTCTTTAAGGCGGTTACTGGGTGGGAAATAGGACCAGAAGAGTGGTATGAGACAACAGCACGTAGAATACTTCACCTACAGAGAGTACTATTGCTCCTAGGTGGACCAGACCTCAAATGGAACCCGAAAATACATGACGACAACCCTCCAAGGTTCTACGAGCCATTGCCATCAGGACCTTACGCCGGAAGAAAGGTTGACAGAGCCAAGTTTGAGGATTCAAAAAAGGAATATTATGAAGAAGTTGGCTGGGATAAAAACGGAATACCTAAGTCCGAAGTGCTGAAAAAGCTTGAACTGGAAGAAGCAGACAAGGTATTAGAGGAGAAGATAAGATAAACACTTACTTCATTCGAATAACCCTTGTTGGCGTAACAATAACATCCACTGGAACATCCCATTCATCTCTAGGGATTTTTTCCACAATTTGCACATCATGCACCGTTGTAACAACAAGGAGCCCAGGAGCAAGACCATCCGCCTTTTTCAAAATAGCATACTCTTGATCAGAATAGCCGGTTCCCTTACCCAATCTTCCTCCGTCCAGAGAAACCGCAACAGATCCGGCTACAAACAAATCAATTTTAACCTCAGATGGCTTGACGAAACGACCGTGCTTAAACGCTCCTCGAATCGAGGATGCCTCAAAAAGGCGGTTCTGAGGAATCACATGAGGATCTAGCAAAAGTAAGCCTTTCCTCAATCTAGGCGTAGCCATAACGAGCATTTTGCCGTGCATCAAAGCCATTTCTCGAACATGCCTCTGCGGAGAATCTGGGTTACAAAAAACGGCTTTTGCTGTCTTATACTCGGGCAGTTCGTTTACGCGTTGAGCAGCTTTTTTAGCGCCTATGAAATTAGGTATTCTATGAAAAACGGGTCTGGGAAACGTGGCGATTCCTTTTTCTTCCATGAGACGCCAAACTCTCATTCGAATTTCATCTTTAACCAACTTGTACACTCCATTGACACAGTTTCTTCTGTCTAAGATAGAAATGTTGGCTTAGGAATTTGCTTATGCCCTAGTATGCTCTAGCGAAGTAAACTACTTCTTTTGCTTTGTCGCCACAGTAAACGCAGTTCGAAAACAACCCTTCTTTTTCAAATGGAATCAGTCTAATAGTTGCCCCAGTTTCGTCCTTAATCTTTTCTTCGCATGTTTGATTTGAACACCAACAAGCTCTGATGAAACCGCCCCTTTTTCTCAGAACTTTCTTAAACTCAGCATAAGTCTCTACAGAAGTGATGTGTTCCTCTAAAAATTTCTTCGCTTGATTGAAAAGGTTCTCTTGAATTTCTTTCAGCACCTTATCTACGGTGCCCATCAGCTCTTCTTCTTTCACCTCAATTCTCTCAAATGTATCCCTTCTGGCGGCGATTACCTGTTTTTTCTCAATGTCCTTTGGACCGATCTCGATTCTTATCGGTACGCCTTTCAATTCCCATTGATTGAATTTCCATCCGGGGGTATACTCTTCTCTGTCATCAAGAACAGTTGCTATACCGTTTTCCTCCAACTTCTTGAAAATTTCTCTGGCTTTATTCAACATCAAATCTTTTTTCATTTCCCTGTAGAAGATAGGAACTATCACAACTTGGCATGGAGCCTTTTTTGGAGGAAGTACTAATCCTTTGTCATCGCCATGAACCATCACCAGAGCCCCTATTAGACGGGTGGATATGCCCCACGACGTTTGCCAGACATAATGGTCTTTCTCATCTTTTCCAACGAATTTAATTTTGAAGGGTTTGGAGAAGTTTTGACCAAGATTATGCGATGTTCCCAGTTGAAGGACCTTTCCATCGGGCATTAGAGCTTCCAATGTCGTGGTATAAAGGGCTCCAGCGAATTTTTCGCTTTCAGTTTTCTTTCCGACTAACACTGGAATGGCAAGATGCTCTTCCATCAAATCTTTGTAGATTTCCAAAATATCCATAACTTCTTTGTCTGCTTCTTCTTTCGTTGCATGTGCCGTGTGACCCTCTTGCCACAGAAACTCTCTTGTCCTCAAGAACGGTTTAGTTGCTTTAGTTTCCCATCTTACGATGTTACACCACTGATTCAATTTGAGGGGGAGGTCTCTCCAGCTTTTTATCCACTTCCTATACATCACATACATTATGGTTTCAGACGTAGGTCTTACAGCAAGCCTTTCTTCTAGTTCACTGTCTCCGCCAACTGTGACCCATGCGCACTCTGGGACGAATCCCTTGAAATGTTCAGCCTCCTTCCTCAAGAAACTCTCTGGTATAAACAGGGGAAAATACACGTTTTTGTGTCCACTTGCCTCTATTCTCTTATTGAAGGAATCCTGAATCTTTTCCCAAATAGCATACGAATGTTCCCTAAAGACAATGCAGCCTTTGATGGGAGCATAATCGGCTAACTCCGACTTCAAGACCACTTGAGTATACCATTCTGAAAATTGTTTAGACTTTTTAACGGTAATTCCCGACTCTGACATCCTAATTCCTCCCTCGGTGTTTGCTATTGAAAGAATCAAATGCTAATATAAAATAGGCGCCAAAGAAGTCAGTGTTGCGGAACAAAGTCACCCATCACGATCATTTCATGCAACAAGTACGTGAAAGTCATATAAGATTTTCTTTCGTTAGATACTGTTGACTTAAGAGAATAGAAGTTTCTCAGATTCACACACACGCTGTTCGAACCTAGCCTGCCATATGGGTCAAATAGAGACCGGAAATTCTGCTTTTAGGCGGGGATTACAATAGCATGAAGCATCTAGACAAGCAGTTTAACAGCGTCTTCGCCCTTCATTCCAACCTTTATCCCCTTCATCTGAGCCTTGGGCGTAACTGCTCTAATCTCAGCCGCGAGAACGTCGTCAAAAGTTTTTACACCACTCACCATAGCAGCGGTCACGTTCACTTTTTCAGCAACGTCGATGTCAAGAAAACCGCACATAACGAATCCTGTTCGTCCAACTATCAAGAGAAGGGGTGGAGAATCCGGCAAATCTACCCTCAAGCCAACCGCAACTTTGTCGTCTATTTTCAACGGAGCCACGTTGATCATGAAGAATCCCCTCGCCTAACCTTTACGGAGACTGTTTTTAAATAAGCATTGCGACCATAAAACTCTAAGATGACAGAAATTCATAGGATCATTACCACAAATGCGCTCAGGAATGTTTGGGAGTATTTAAAGAAAAATAGGGGAAGTCTAGATACAGAGAGATGACGAAAGTTGCTGACAAAACTCAAGCAAAGAGTTCAGTCCTGGATGACCACTGAAGCGAAACTGGCTCACAGCATAGGCTTAACTCCAAACCAAGTAAGCGCCATAGGAATAGCCTTCGCAGTTCTTTCAGCCCTTGCCTACTGGAAATGGAAGTTTCACACCCCCTTACCAATACTGGCGCCCCTCCTCCTATTGGCTTCAGGCTTCTGCGACGCCATAGATGGCGCCCTAGCAAGGATCTACGAAGAAGCCACAACCTTCGGCGGTTTCCTCGATTCCCTCCTCGACAGATACGCCGACGCAATCATCTTTTGCGGAATCATCCTCGGCGGACTGTGCGACCTTTCTTGGGGACTTGCCGCCCTAATGGGCTCGTTGCTGGTGAGTTACGCTCGGGCGAGGGCAGAAGCGGCGGGAGTGAAAATGGAGACAGTGGGCATAGCTGAGCGAGCAGAACGCTTGGTCATACTGGTCATAGCAAGTTTTCTCAGCATTGCCTGGCTTGAAGCGTTGAGTTGGGGAGTCGTTATTCTAGCCATTCTCACAAACCTAACCGTGCTACAGCGGGTAATTTATTTTCGTAAGGCTTCCAAACAGAAAGAAGAATAAATGTTGGTTAACGTCTCCGTCTTATCTGAGGACGTTGCTTCCGTTCGTCTTTCGAACGCACTCTTACCACGCCGCGATGCACCGCGCATGAAACGCAGTAATATCTTGTCTCGGTGCGGCTAGATACATACGTGCCCTTCTGACGAAGCTCTTTGTACAGAGCTGAGTCGACCATGGAGATTCGACGAGACGCTCGCTTGGCTTTGTCGCGGGGCACAAGCTGACCGCAACTGCTACACTGAATCATAGCGCCCCTACCTTTGCCGCCCTTAGCTCGACCCCTAGACTTACGCTTTACAGGCATAACTTTTCCTCAACTCTATGATTGCTAAACGAGTTTATAACTTTACACCGGAATCAACATATACTTATCGTTCTCCATTACTAAAGAAAGATGTTCGATTTAGTTACGGTCGGCCACTTCGCAATTGACTTGATAAGTTCACCAAAAATAACCACTCCTAAACCCGCACTAGGCGGTCCCCCAACCTACGTTTCGGTAACGGCGAAAAGGCTAGACGCAAAGGTTTCGGTGATTTCCAAAGTTGGAGAAGATTTTTCCAGTAGGCATATCGCTTGGCTGGACGCCAATGGTGTAGATTTGTCTGGACTAAAGAGGGTTAAAGGCGCTTCAACCACAAGGTTCATTTTGAAATACGCCAATTGGAGGAGACAGCTTCAACTGAAAAGCCGAGCACCACCCATTCTGCCAGAAGATACACCAAAATCTCTGCGAGCTAAGGTCATTCATATAGCGCCCGTCGCAAACGAAATATCCCGAAGCCTTGTTGACAAAATGCGAACATTGACAAACACACTGTCTCTAGACCCGCAAGGCTTTATGCGAGAATTCGATTCCAATGGAAACATACACTTGAAAAGATGGCACGACCAGCAGGTTCTGAAGCAAATCGACGTCTACAAATCATCCCAAAGCGAAATCAAGATGGCAACGGGCTTAGCCGATTTACAGTTGGCTATGGAAAAAATCCATGACTACGGAGCAAAAATAGTCATTGTAACAAGGGGGATGAAAGGTTCCAAACTGCTTTTTGAAGGAAAACTTTATGATGTCCCAGCTTGTAAGCCAAAAATTGTCCGAGATCCCACCGGAGCCGGAGACGCCTTCATTGGAGCCTTCCTAGCTGAGTATGTTAAGGGAAAAGATCCAGTATCGTGCGCACGTATCGGATCTGCTTCAGCCTCCTTCGTTGTTGAAGGAGTGGGACCCGAAGTGTTCGGGGAAAAGGAAGAAATCTATGTGAGAGCAAGCAAGATCTGGAAAAATGTGACTGTTCAAAAGAAATAATATAGAGCACTGTCCTAATATGCGATAATTAACGTTTAACATGAAGAAGAATCGGTGAACTACCTTGGGTCGAGTCGCTAAGGGCGTAAAATGCAGCGTCGTCGGATGCGACAAAGAGGCGGTTCGCTCCCTCTCCAGAGAGAAAGTAAGCGCTGCGGGACTAAAAGTTGAGGGGACAAGACGATCATATCTTTGCAAGAACCACTATAAAGAATACAAAAAGGAAACTAAGAAGGACAAAATGCTTGAGAAATGGAGGTACAAAACCTGATATTCAAACACAACAACCAGCAAGAGGGATTGTGAAATTGAGAATACTGCAACTACACTCAAACTTCTTGGAGTACGAGGTAATAGAAAAAGAAGTTGCCATCGCTGAGGAATACGAGAAAAAGAAACAAAGACTCGAAGAACTCGCTGTCTTATTCACTTGCATCGAAGAGGGAGACGACGAGGATGTCGCCAGAAGAGCAATAGAAGAAACCAAAGGTTCCCTCGGTAGATTGAAAGTTAACAGGATTCTTATCTACCCCTACGCTCACTTGAGCAACACCTTGGCGAAACCCGCCGATGCCTTGAGGATCATCAAGGCTATGGAAAGAAGAGCTAAAGAAATGGGAATTGAAACCTATAGAACGCCCTTCGGTTGGTGCAAGAAATTTTCTATTTCCATAAAAGGGCATCCTTTAGCGGAGCAGCTCAGAGTAGTTTTGCCGGGCGAAGTTGAGGAGGAAGAAATTGTTCCGGAAGCTTTGAAGGCGGAAGAGAAGTTAAAGTCTTTCTGGTTCATCTTGCAGACCGACGGAAAACTAGTTCCGGTGGAAGAATTTGACTTTACCAAGCATGAAAATCTGGCAAAACTTGCAAGATACGAGATGGAAAAGGTGAGGGCAGTCCAGCAGATGCCGCCTCACGTAAAACTGATGAAAAGATTGGAGATTGCGGATTATGAGCCAGGCAGCGACTCTGGCAATTTCAGATGGTATCCCAAGGGAAGCTTGATCAAATCATTGCTGGAACAATTTGTGACGCAAAAGGTCATAGAGTATGGAGGTATGGAAGTAGAAACTCCGGTCATGTATGATCTCCAACATCCAAGCATGGCAAACTACCTTGAAAGATTCCCGGCGAGACAATACGTCCTGAAATCAGACAAAAGAGATTTCTTTTTGAGGTTCAGCGCCTGCTTCGGTCAATTCCTCATGGTTCACGACGCCCAATTTTCTTACCGGCAACTTCCCTTGAGAATCTACGAGTTAACCAGATACAGCTTTAGAAGGGAGAAAAGCGGCGAATTAGCTGGATTAAGAAGACTTAGAGCCTTCACCATGCCAGACTGCCACGCCCTATGCGCAGATTTAGATCAGGCAAAGCAGGAGTTCCTCGTCAGATTCAAGCTTTCCATGGAAGTTTTGGAGGAAGGCTTGGGGCTAAACAAAGAAGAAGACTATGAGCTGGCGATACGATTTACCAAAGAGTTTTACGAAGAAAACAAGGATTTCATCCTTTCGTTGGTAAAATTAATCAACAAACCTGCGTTGGTCGAAATGTGGCAAGGCAGATTCTTCTATTTTACATTGAAATGGGAATTCAACTTCGTGGACAATCTAGATAAGGCTTCTGCCCTCTCAACAGACCAAATTGACATCGAGAACGCTGAAAGATATGGCATAGTCTACGTCGATGAAAAGGGAGAGAAGCGTTATCCCTTAATTTTGCATTGTTGCCCAAGCGGTGCCATCGAAAGAGGGGTATACGCGATGCTGGAAAAGGCCTATAGGGAACAGCAGAAAGGGAATGTTTCCATACTTCCCCTCTGGCTTTCGCCCACTCAAATAAGAATAATACCAGTATCTGAGAGATTTTTCAAGGACGCTGAAAAATTAATGGACGAAATCGGAGGCCACAACATAAGAGTTGATCTAGACGACAGGCCCATAACAATGCAGAAAAAGGTTAGAGAAGCAGAAAGGGAATGGATTAACTACGTTCTTGTAATTGGAGAGAAAGAAATAAGCTCAGGCGTTCTCCCGGTTAGAGATAGAAAATTTAGAAAGATTAGGAAAATGCTACTTCAAGAATTAATAGACGAAATAGAAGAAGAAACTAGGGACAAACCATACAAGCCCCTTACGCTTCCAAAACTACTATCCAAAAGACCTCAGTTCTCCTTTTGAAACACTGAAAATCTTGAAGAAGTTGCCCCGCCCGCTAACCCGTCAAGGTTTAGAAACAACCATTACGGTGCTAAATGCAAGCACAGTTTTATTCATCTAAAACGATGGTTTAAGAATACATATAATTATGTCGTAATATTTAATAAACGGACTACTGCACATAACCATAGATACATTATGCAGATGCGAGAGTCTTTCCTTGAAGGTGCCCAGAATGGGAGGAGTTGAAGGAGCCCTTCGCAAGTTGGTTCTTGCAGCTGCAACTCTTCTGGGTGTTGGCTATGTTGTGGTCGATATACCAATTGTAGTTTTGTTGGGTTATCAGTTTTTACAGATTCCTATCGATTCAGCGCAACACATTGGTAAACTCGCTGGCATAACGCTGTTTCTCATGGCCTCGGTTCTGCTGATGATACTAGGCTGCTTCTTCATAATTGCGGGACTTCAGTTTTATAGAGGGGGACCTCACCAGGGAGTGGTGTTTCTAGGCAGCCTGTTAGCATCATTTTATCTCTTGTGCCTCGGTTTGGGTTCTATGTTGATGGTTTCTCAGCTAAATCTTAACGTAATGCTTTTGATATTAAGTCCTGTGCTCGTCATGGGAGCCGCTGCCATGTATATGGGACGTTCAATTCCCTTCAAGCTCATCGGCTCTGTCCTCGGAATCACTGGAGGAATACTTTTGGCCGTTGCCATATTTAATCATCAGATCCTTGAGATCGTTTTCGAGTGGGGTGTTCCGTTTCCAGGTCCATTCATGTCCATAGCCGCCATGGAAGCAATAGTGATAGTATTGGGTCCTGTGACGGCGTTTACCTATTCAATCCTTGCAGAGCGTAGGGAAGAACCAGTGTCGCACGCTTTCCTTTCTATAGTTACGCTGATCTACGGGATTGGCATGTTTATCGGATCACAGGTTCTTGCGTTTAGTTTTCTAGATCTTTTATGGAAAGCGCCTTATGAGGGGGAGATCTTGTATAACTCACCCCAATGGTTCTTGGGCACCGTAGCTTTCTGGAGCGCAAGTCTTTTCCTTCTAATGATAGGCGGCCTCATGTTAATCGCGTCTTCTTGCGTGGGATTCATATTTACGGCACAAGAGTTTGCTCAACTCTAGCCAATGCCCAAAAGAAGATTTGCAAAAGATTTATCGAGGTTGGTGAGTAGTCCATGCTTCTGCGAAGGTATGTCTAATGTGGACTCGAGAAAGGATTTTCCAATTTTCCGATGAAATAGGTCCTGAGAAGGTATTGTATGTTCACGATCCAAAGACGAAAATGAAGGGAATCCTTGTAGTTGACAATACTGCCCGTGGACCAGGCATAGGTGGAATAAGAATGGCTCCAGACGTGTCAACCGAAGAAATCTTCAGGCTAGCCAGAGCAATGACTTTCAAGAGCGCGGCAGCTGATATCCGTCACGGAGGTGGAAAAGGCGGCATTATTGCTGATCCGGAAAGCGAAAACAAGTATGAGTTGGTTCGGGCATATGCGAAAGCAATAGGGCCGATAGCAGAGTACATTCCAGGTCCAGATATGGGCACCGATGAATGTTGCATGGCCGTCGTCTATGACGAGATTGGCAGAGCCATAGGGTTACCACGTGTACTTGGTGGAATTCCTTTGGATGAAATAGGAAGCACTGGATACGGCGTAGTCGCTAGCACCGAAGTGGCCTGTGAATATGTTCTGCTGGATTTGCCTAAAGCCAGTGTGGCAGTAGAAGGCTTCGGAGCAGTTGGGAAAGCCGTTGTCAAATTCTTGACCGAGAAAGGTGCGAATGTAGTAGCAGTTTCAGACTCCAAAGGTGCCATATACCAATCAGACGGTTTAGATTATGAAAAGTTGCTGAAGACCAAAGAAACTACGGGTGCTGTGAAAAACTATGAAGGCGGACGAATAATCGAAAATGAGGAGTTGTTTCGACTTCCTGTAGATATCTTAATTCCAGGAGCCAGACCGGATGTAATCTCAAACAAAAATGTCCGAGACATTAGAGCAACGCTTGTCGTTGAAGCGGCCAACATCCCAGCTACTATGGAAGCGGAGAGAATTCTTCATGATCGAGGAATCCTTGTAGTTCCTGACTTTATAGCAAACGCTGGTGGACTCATAACGGGCGCTGTAGAATATAGAGGCGGCACTGAAAAAGAAGTCTTTAAGGTCATTGAAGATAAGATAATTAAGAACACAAAACTCGTCCTTGACATGGTTAAGGATCAGAAGATGCTGCCCAGAGATGCTGCTGAGAAGATAGCAAGGAAACGTGTACTTAAGGCAATGGAGTACAGAGGCAAAGCCTAAGACTGTTTTGACTTTTGGTGGATTCTAAGAAAATGCAGGAATTAGTATGTTATCGACGTTGAAGACATGTCAAAACTTAAAAATAGAGCGTTCTTAGTTAATCAACGAGGTTTTCCCCTCATGGAGAACTTGACATGGAAAAAGAACTTCTAGTCTACATAGATGACCAATTCTACCCTAAATCTGAGGCAAAGATTTCTGTTTATGATCACGGACTGCTTTACGGAGACGGAGTGTTTGAAGGAATACGCGCCTACAACGGAATAGTGTTCAAGCTAAAGGAACATATAGATAGGCTCTACAGATCAGCGCACACCATCATGTTAAAGATACCCATGACAAAAAGTGAAATGACAAAGGCTGTCTTAGAAACCCTTAAGAAAAACAATCTCAAAGACGCTTACATCCGCTTAGTTGTCACGAGAGGAGTTGGCAACTTAGGACTTGACCCAAGAAAATGCCCCAAACCAACCATCTTCATAATCACTGAACCAATGTTACAGTTACATTCCCCAGAAGTCAAAGAAAAAGGGATAAAAACAATTATTGCTTGGGTAAAAAGGGATCCAGTGGATGCAACTACCCACGAGATAAAATCGCTAAACTATCTGAACAGCATCTTAGGCAAAATCGAGGCCAACATCACAGGTGCTGACGAAGCCATATGCTTGAATAGAGCGGGCTTTGTTTGCGAAGGAGTAGGAGAAAACATTTTCATCGTGAAAGAAGGAAAAGTCTTTACGCCCCCAATTTCTTCTGGAGCATTAGACGGAATAACAAGAACTGTAATTATGAAGTTGGCTGAGAAACTAGGATATGAAGTCGTAGAAAGAAATATTACGCCCAACGAATTGTTTACCGCTGAAGAGGTTTTTTTCACAGGAACAGCCGCAGAAGTTACACCGATTAGAAAAATAAACGAACGGGTAATAGGAAAAGGCAAACCAGGTCCAGTTACAAAACGAATAATGGAAGGATTTTACAAGCTTATTAAGGACCCAAAAGAGGGGACGCCTTTTAGTTAAGGCGATGCCCATGAAGACGCTCTTGTTGACGGAAAAAGACGTCAAACAACTCCTATCTATGGACGAAGTTATGGAAGCCGTCGAATCAGCATTCGAGGCGAAAGGCCTAGGCCACGCCCAGATGCCGGCGAAAGTATACCTATTTTACAACAAATACAAAGGCGACCTAAGGGCAATGCCATCATACCTTGAAGAACTTGACATTTCCGCCGTCAAAATTGTCAATGTTCACCCAGAAAACCGCGCCAAATACGGTCTTCCTACGGTTATGGCAATAATAATCTTAGTGGACCCCAAAAACGGCGCGCCTATTGCAATAATGGGAGGAACCTGGGTTACTGGCATGAGAACCGGCGCCGCGGGAGGCATAGCGGCAAAATACCTTGCCAAAAAGGACTCCAGAGTTGTGGGTCTTGTTGGAGCTGGCGCTCAAGCTAGAACCCAGCTCATGGCTCTCATCTCACTTTACAGAAAACTCGAAGAAATTAGAGTTTGGAGTTTACCCGACGGAACTAAAGAAGCGTTTGTAGCTGAGATGGAACCAAAATATGGCGATGCGGCAAAGATCATCGCAGTAGAGAGCGCAAAAGACGCCGTTGAAGGCGCGGACATCATTGTAACAACAACTCCATCAAGGAAACCTCTTGTTTCAAATGACTGGGTCAAGCCTGGCATGCACTTCAACTGCATAGGTGCGGACGCACCAGGCAAAGAAGAGCTGGACCCAGCTATTTTGACGCGAGCAAAAATCGTTGTTGACGATTGGGAACAAGCGTCTCACAGCGGCGAAATTAACGTTCCACTAAGCAAAGGAATAATAACGAAGCAAAACGTTTGGGGTGAAATCTGTGGGATAGTGGCTGGTTTGAAGCCGGGCAGAACATCCTCAGATGAAATAACAGTCTTCACCTCAACTGGCCTTGCGGTACAGGACGCCGTAACAGCGAACCGCGCCTACAAAAAGGCTTTGGCAAAGGGAATCGGAAAAACCGTTGAGATTGTATAGAGAAGAGGATGAAGTCGCTACTAGGCGCTGGGAATTTTGTACGCGCGGAATACTATGTAGCCTTCTAGAGTTACTATTGTGATCGTGACGTTCTTTCCTCGGTTAGCCGCCCAGTTCCACTCGCACATGAATGTAAGGTTACTGTCGGGGGTAAGCATGCGTGGAAGGGAAGGAACCACGTAGTCGGTTATGTTTGATGAAGGCATACCTTCTACAGTCACATTCATTGTTGTGATCGTAAAATTAAGCCACGTAGGATTCTGAATGGTGACGACGAAGTGTTCCAAATCGAGAGGGTTGAAAAGAACCTCGGCAATTGTTAGAGCTTTGAGAAGGACGGGATCAGATTGGGCTGAATAACCTTCCTGAGTCTGCCCAACAAGTGTAACGTTCTTTCCCGAGTAATCAGCCCAACTCCACGAACACGCAAATGTTTGGTTAGTATCGGGAGGAAGAACTATTCCTCCTTGAAGAGAGGGAACCACATCAGTTATGTTTTCTGAGATTCCATCCACGTTTATGACGATTTTTGTAACGTTAGCGTCTATGGTGGAGAATTTAGAATTCTTGACGGTGACATTAAAGCTGTTGGTTTCAAGCGGGTTGAATATGGGGTTGATTATCTCTAGGATTATTGGTGACGGGGTAACTTGGATGTACTGTGCCGTGAAACCCTGTAACGTATATATTGTAACCGTGACGTTCTTGTCTCGCTGGTCGGTCCAGTTCCATGGACACGAAAACGTTCGTGACGAGTTAGGGTTGAGCGTGTATGGAAGGCCAGGCTCTACTTCAGTTCCATTTTCCACAGTCCATTCTTGAACCGTATGGTTTTCAACGGTCACGTTTATTCTGGTGATGTTAACATAGGTGGGAGAGTCTGCGGAATTGTCAACGGCAACATTGAAGTGGGCTGTGTCGGTGAAGTTGAAAAGAACGTTGGTGATGGTTAAATTTACGGGTTTGGAGGTTAGTCGTGTAGAGTATGCTGCGTAGCCTTGCAACGTGTGAACCGCCACTGAAACGTTCTTGTCCTGATAGCTGCTCCAGTCCCACGTGCACGTAAACGACACTGATCCATTTAGGTAGAGTGCATACGGAAGGGACATAGAAAGTCTTTCACCAGAAATTGGTTCTCTGTCGATGGTTACTTCAGTGATGTTGACGTATGTGACTGACGAAGGTGAGTTTTGAACGGTCACGTTGAAATGGGTGACGCTTATAGTAGAGTTAAAGCTAAGATCGGTGATCTTTAAATCCACCAAGGGCGTTTCCGTTTCGAAGGTTGGACCGGACCCGTCTGCAACGAAAGCGATGACTTTTACGGTCTCACCAGTGTAGTTAGCCCAGTTCCATACACACTCAAAGGTTTCTTCTTTGCCTTTTGGAAGTCTGTAGGGAAGTAGCGGATGCACCTCTGTTATGTTGTGGATGTCTTTTCCTGTTGATGCGACGATTTCTGTGACGTGGGCTTCTGTCGGAGAATAGGAGGGGTTGACGAGGGTGACAAAAAAGTACGATGTATTTTGAGGGGGAAAGGTGACGTTTGCTATAGATACTGTGGTTTTTTCTGGAATGACGCTTTCGAGGGTGATGAAATAGCCTATAACCCATAGATAGGAGAGGATTGCGCCAACTATCATGGCCATTAGTAACAAGAGGACGAAAAGAAGTCTTGAGATGGCTTTTACGTCACGAGTGAACTTCATGTCTCCCCCTTCTGAAGAGCGCTATTAATTATTGTTTTGGTGTTACAGGTTTGTTATAAACGTTTAAGTTTATTTTCTCTCTCTTCTCTGAAATAGTGGAGGGGGCGATATAGCCTCAAGATTGTTTGTGACCCAAACACGCAAAACATAGGACCTTTGATATTTTCTGTTGTTCCCGATGTATTATTCCTTATTTTTCTTTAAATAGCTTCAACATTCCCTGACGCATCTCCGGTTATGGTTTGGCTTGCTCTCTATGTCTCTTGGTTTTGTGGAGTACGTTGAGTTAGATGAGTGCCGATCGCAGAAACTATGGTTTATCAAAAATAATATTAACTATCTCTCAATAGTTGATTTCGGCGGGTGAGTGGGCTCCTCCCACCCGTTCCGCTATATAAACCCCGGGAGTAGGGAGGTGAAAAAAATGGAAACTAAAAACATAGCGTTAGCGTCGCTTTTCGCTGCCTTGTACGCTGTTCTTGTTCTTGTCTTGGCTCCAATAAGCTTCCAACTTGTGCAGGTGAGGGTTGCAGATGCCCTTATTCCACTCTCTATTATATTTGGATGGCCATCTGTTGTCGGTGTGACTGTTGGCTGCGTTGTTTCAAATGTTATCAGTCCTATGCCTAGTATCATTGCAGATATTACATTCGGTTCCATTGCCAATTTTATTGCTAGCTTTCTGGCATGGAAGGTCGGTGGTTTGAAATATCACAGGAACGCAGTAAACGAGTTCCTAGGGTGCTTAGCTGCAACTGCTGTAATAACTTTTGTTGTGGGAACGTATCTAGCTGTGATGACAGAAATGGAATTGTGGGTGTGGTGGTTAGGCGTGGGAATCGGCTCAGTAATTAGTATTAACGTTATGGGTTATACGTTGCTTCAGGTCATGAAAAAGCTGAAGTGAAACGTCAGAGTCGTTGACCCTCTAGAGAGATAGCCTAGAAAATACTACCATGACAGTTTATATGAACGATTAGAATCTAATTTAGGATGTCTGCTGAGGAGAGACGGGAGGAGAAAGGTTGAAGAAGATTAGGATAAAGAGGTATCCCCCTCGAAACTTTCCAGGTTTAA
>Ga0224501_10000963_pt1 | contig 22077 bp, 20 predicted proteins | sample SF_Oct11_sed_USG_4_FD_169105 | JGI IMG/M metagenome (GOLD analysis project Ga0224501, IMG submission 169105) | Sediment microbial communities from San Francisco Bay, California, United States - SF_Oct11_sed_USGS_8_1 | ecosystem: Environmental > Aquatic > Marine > Sediment | place: USA...
AATTGAACGTGGGTGGCAATACAGACTTCCTGAACATGACGACTGAGGATAGGCTTGAAACGAAACGGGAGAGCAAGATCAGCGCGCTCACCAGCTTGACACCGTATGAGATTGATGCTTGGGCTGGACCAAACGGGTATATCCCCTTCCTTGAAGATAACAAAATATGCCACCTATATATTCAGGGCAGGAAATTCGGAGATATCCCTGTTACCATAGACCTCAAACTATCAGTGCAGGACTCTCCCAACAGCGCTGGCATGGTTATCGATGTCATCAGAGCGACTAAACTGGCTCTCGAGAGAGGAATAAAAGGACCGTTAACTAGCATCTCAGCGTATGCTTTCAAGCACCCACCAGTTCAAGTTCCAGACCACATTGCCAGACAATGGGTTGAGGAGTTCATCCAAGGAAAAAGAGAGCATTAAGAGGCAAATTTTCCCCGTCAACTGCGATAATTTCCGCATACAGTGTTGACAAGAACTTCCACGCTGCAGATTGTACGGAATTGAAGTTAGACGTGAATCTATGCTCAGCGCCAGTCACGTTGTGAATTAGGTTTAGGGTAAAGTGAGGATTTCAACTTTCACTTTGTTTCCGTCTTTCAGTTTCAGCATGTTACGGAGGAAAGTAGGAGCGATAACCTCTAGGACTGATGAATTGTAGTGGCTTCGTAGAGCGGATAGAACTGCTCCCTTCACTTTGTTGTTGATTATGGCTGGGTAACACTTCACATGGCCAAAAGTTCTGGATTCATTCTTGAAGCCTCGAATGTCTACCGCTGGGTACACTTCGAGTTCGGATAGTGTTTTCATGTCATATTCAGTGGTGAGTTTTAGGTTGAGGGTTCCGGGGTAGGGATCAAATCCGAGTTTCTCGATGAACTGCTTGCGGTATCCGTCCCTTGTTACGTAGTAGGCGCCCTCGCCGAGTCCGCTGAATAATATGCCTTCTAAAATGATGGAGGGAGGATATTTCGCTTCCAAGATCATCTGTAGTCCGGAATATAGTTTTTTTAACTGGGCAACTCCTGAGTCTGTAATCTTAGTGAGACACCCTTCACGGGTGATGTTCCTTTTAATCCAGCCTTTTTCCTCAAGTTCGATAAGATGTCTAGAAGCTGTTTGTTGAGAAGCTCCAATTTTGGCGGCTAGATACTCTGTGGAGACTTTTATAGTTCGCCTAGTCGCACCCATCTCTGCTAGCTTATAAAGTGTAAAGAAACGCTTCAAAGACTGGATATTAACGCCTATTGGGTTCATTCGGGAGCGCCTTTTCAAGAGGAAATTACCGATTACGTATAATAACATTGTGACATTTTTATCATTCTGAGGTGATTGTGCACTGAGAAGATTTTTGTGTGTGTCTGTGAGACCTTGTCTATAGAGGAAGAGGGTAAACTAGAGAGACAGACGGGCATAGATGGATGATAGGGGTTTGAAGGCTTACCTCTCTCGGGATGAAAACCGAAAAAATTTCTGGCTTTTTTCATTAACTGCACGAAGGAACTTTGGTTCTAGCATCTGGTTTTGAAAGAGACGTTGCTTCGGGTTCTGTTAGGTTTCACCGCTATGATAACTATTGATTATGTGCACTATACTTTGCGCATTCCTTCCCATTCTCAATAATGCGAATAGATAGGAAAGACATAAAAATTGAAACAACACCATATATCAATGATGTGTTATGAGAAGATTCGTGTTTATTTTCCTTATCTCGTCTTTGCTGGCGACTCTCACACTTGTACAGAAAGGAGGCATTCCAGCTGTTAAAGCCTTTCCCTCAATATACCAAGGAGACTTGATCTTAACTGGAAACACTATATACGGGATCGAGGACGAGAGGTTTGACATTAACGGAAGCATAATAGTGGAAGATAATGCAACATTAGCCCTAAAGAACGCTACAATAAAATTCGTCCAAACTGATTCATATCACCATCATATGTTTTTTGGAAAACTGATGGTTGGGGGAACGCCAAGACTGCAAGCTATCAACTCAACAATAACTTCAGACTCAGACTATTCCGGCCTTTCCATAAGTTTCATCGGAAGTAGTTCTCTAACTGCATTTAATCTCAATGCATCAAATGCATCGATTGATATAGGCGAATTAACAACTGGCACTTTCTCAAACTGTAATATTAAATCCATGTATATCAACAATAATTACTATTATATCTCTGTTCATAACTCCAAAGTTGAACGTCTGTGCGCCGCGTCCTCTTCCAATGTTTCGATCTCGGACTCCACTCTTGAAGAAATTCGAATTGAAACCGAGATGGCAAACTTCTCAGTAATAGGACTCAGACCAAGGTTTTTTGAACTCTGGAGTTTCAGGCTTAATTGTTCAGTAACTCTTAGTGCACCTTGGGGACGTGCTGCAAACGTCACTTTCGTGAACACGCAGATAGGGTCCTTTGACTTCTTTGGGTACAATTCAAACGTCACGGCAGTCAACTCCGCAATTGAAGATTTGAACATTTCCGAACCAGCCGCATTTGGACCGCATGCAACAGCACATATCGTAGATTGCTCCATTTCAAGGTTGCACGCTTCTCGCTCTTCTTGTATTTGGTTGACAAACTCCACTTTCGACACATATGACATTCAACATTCAGCCAAGATCCATGTATGCTGGTATTTGGATGTGTATGTAGCCGATTTGGAGTCAAATGATGTTAACTTGGCAAACGTTACGGCAAAATATCTAAACGGGACGATGTTTAATTCAAAACTTACAGACACAGCTGGTTGTGCAAGGTTTACCTTGATGGAAAAGATGATAAACCGCACAGGAAACTACCCAATCGGCAACTACACAGTGACCGCAAAATACGAAACACATGAAGAAGAACAATCCGTAAACATGACTGGAAACCAAGAAATCATCTTACAACTACCATTCATAATACCAGAGTTTCCATCATTGATTATTCTACCACTATTCATGATAGCAACACTGCTAACAGTCATAGTCATTAAGAGAAAACATTCCGCCTAACTGCATAAAAACACTAGGAAGCTACAGTTTGTGCGTGAATATCCTCAAAGTAATTTTACGCTGAATGTTAAAGGGCTAGCTTGCGTTCGTGCGATACCTTTGTCTATATGTATATAAGTAGTCTCCAATTGTTCACTTATTCCCAGACGAGTGGCAGACGACCTCCGAAGGAAAAGCCTTTCGGAAAAAGTACATCGATAAGTCTTATGATGTTTTTTCCCTTCGTAGATAAGACAATTTCTTGCAGTAGGTCATGTATGCTTTTGTAGCCTGTTATCAGGGGATTGAGAGAAGCAATAGGTATGTCAAGTTGACAATCACCAGTGGTAACATCTGTGTTAACCGTGACTTTACCCTCAGTTATCGCAAGTCGGGCAGCACCTTCTTCACTCACGACGTTCAATGTTGATGTTAAGTTGTGGAACTCGGAGTGAGCCAGTCTCCTCCCAAACTCTTCCCTCATCTTCTTCAAAAGAGAAACTAAATTAAGAACTCGAATCATACCAGCTCCACTTTGAGTGATTCTCTGCTCAGCATTTTTCCAAGAAGCGAAACTAGAGAAGGGATGATCTGGAGGAACAACACAGATGACATCTTTAATTCTCCTTTCTCTGGCTAACTCAAGTATACGGTTAAAAACTGCCCTACAAGCCAGATCATTTAGCACCCCTATTTCTGGAACATGCTCCTCGGGATTTTGAAGAGTAAACACAACATATCCTATGATTTCGCCCTTCTGGTCAATAATAGTTTCAAAGTCTATATAGGGACTTCTAAGTTTCCACTCGTAGAGTTCTGGCGAACGCATTTCGGCGCATGTTCTTGTGGCAGTGTTGTTGTGATAGATTTTTGTCACTTCTTTAATGCTATGTTCGTCAAAAGGCTCAAGCGTGTGCGGTTCTGTTTCAACTTTTTTGCATCGCTCTGTGTTTATGACTAGACGTGAAAACGGCATAGCAGGTGAATAGCCGTATTTTGGATATAACCAAGGATGGCCCCATAGAAGAGTTATGTCAAGGTTTTGCTTCTTCATGTAGTTGATGGCGTCTCTCATAACGGCTGAGCAGTATCCCTTTCTTTGGTGTATAGGGTGAGTAGCAACTGGCGCAACCATCGCTCCCTTGACGATAGCTGTTCCTATTCGTATTGGGCGCCGAATAATCAGCATCATGCTGACAATTTTGCCTTCCGCTTCGGTGACGCGTAAGTCGCCTTCATGGAAATTCGGGTCCTCAGTGGTTATTACTTTAACTATGCAACGCTCTAAGTCAGTGCCACTACCTTGCTGAAATGCATGGTGCACCATCTCACCTATTTCTTCGTACTCTCCAGGCTTGGCTGCTCTTACTCTCATGTGCTTTCACCCGTCCTTGCTCAATTTCATTACACAAAATGTAATCGCACAGTTTCCCCACTAATAATTTTGTGCAGACGAGTGCCTTTTTTCTATCGCTAACTCCAGATTGCATAGCTTTTTTATCCTCTTCAGATCAAGATAAGGCTATGAAGTACCCCGTGAAAAACTTCATCAAGTGTCTAATCAGCAACTTCATTCTGAAAAAGCCCATTCCATTATTCATCAGTCTTGAAGTCACGAGAAGATGTAACGCCAAATGTCCCTTCTGTGGATACTGGAGATTAGAGGAACCGGAACTCACGGTGAAAGAAATCAAAGGGGTTCTTGATGAAGCATATGATCTGGGCTGTTCTATTGCGGTAATGACAGGCGGAGAACCCCTTCTAAGAAGGGACCTCCCGTCCATATTAGAGTATGCAAAGGAAATTGGATTATCAGTCATTCTTCTCTCGAACGGTTATCTGCTCAAAGACCGTGTATCCGACTTTTGTAATTACGTTGACGCAGTTAATGTAAGCATAGATTTTCCAGATGTTCATCATGACAAAAATCGCGGTTTGAATGGATTGCTGGAAAGGGCAGTTTCTGGGATAAAATTGTTGCGGGCTCTGGAAATAGCTACAAACATAAATTGTGTTGTGACAGGAAAGCATAGTTTAGAAGACGTGAGAAAAATTCTATTCTTAGCCAAGGAACTAGACAGCCAATTTACGTTTTCACCCGTTTTCATTACGCCCCATCAGTACCCTCACGGTTCAATTTTGGGAGAAACCTTAGAGAAGGACAAAGAAGTAATGAGAGTAGCTAATTGGAACCTTGTCAAATCGGTTGCAGACATGCTGCTCTATTATAAGAAACATGGATTCAGAAAAACGATACAGAACAGTAGTGCATACCTAAAGTTGGTGAGAGATAAGGGGAGATTCACGTGCTTCCCATTTTCATTCCAGTTTGCAGTTGCGAGTGACGGAACAGTAAGCGCAGTCTGTCCTGCTAGCTTGTTTGGATCGCACAATTTAGGCAACGCACTTAAACAAAATCTAAAGGACATCTGGTACTCCAAAAAAGCACAGATATTGAGAGATAAATTTAAGGAATGCAAATTGTCAGAATCGCTTGGTTGCTACCTTTTCTGTGTGGCAGAACCATCTTTACCCTTCACGAATCCCACAACTATCATAGATTACATAAGAAGTGGATTAGAAACCTTGCGATAGGTTTAATATTTTTGTATAAAAAGATAAATAGCTTTGAGAAGAATTATTTATGAGGGTGTTGTGAATGAAAAAGATAATGTTTAGTCTTCTTTTGGAGTTGCTAAAGGGTTCTAAGAGGAGTGATAGGGAATTAGCAAAGGTTCTAGGCGTGTCACAACCAACTGTGACCAGAATGAGAAATAGACTCGTGACGGAGGGAATAATAAAAGAGTTCACTGTAATACCAGACTTCGCCAAAATAGGATACGAAATTATGGCTATTTCTTGTATTAAAACTAGGAAAGTTTTACCTGACATATTGGAAAAAGGAGTACAATGGACGAGCAAGTATTCAAATATCATATTTGCAGCCAGGGCTGAAGGCATGGGAAAAGACGCAATAGCTATAAGCCTACACAAAAATTATCCGGATTATTCCAACTTCGTTGCAGAAAGCTTGCGGTACTGGGGAGACGACATACTAGACTATGACACTATGCTCGTCAGCCTCAAAGGAATGATTGCAAAACCCTTATCCTTGAGATATCTAGCAGAAATAGAAGAGAAATAACGGTCACTGTCAAAATTGGTTCAAACTTAGACTAAGCAATGTTTTAAGTAGTCGTTCAAGGTTTTGCCAGACACCACTTCCAATTTGTAATCTCTAGTATCTATGGAATGATCAAAGTTCTTCTGTGGAACTACAACTTTTCTAAATCCCCACGCTTCGGCAGCCTTAATCTTCTCATACAATCCCCCTACAGCAGTAACCAACATGGGGCCATCTGCTCCCAGATTAATTTCACCCGTCACTGCAACATCCTGTCTAACAGCCTTACCCTCAAGCAAAGAACACAACAGGATAGCCATTGTAACTCCTGCTGATGGGCCGTCAACACCATAAGCCTGTGCAAAGTCTATATGTGTCAGATAATCTTGTGCGATATCAACGCCGTATTTTTGGAGTATGACGCTTCTGACTTTGGCTATGCTGTCCGATATGAATTTCTCTCCTTTGGCTATGCCAGTTACTTTGAAGTACCCTTTTATTGGACGCTTTCTGGGGTTAACAGTGTTCTTGATCATTTGCGCTTTTACGCCTAAAACGTTGCCAGTCATCTCTCCACTGTACGGATCTGAGACTACCGCTAACCCATAGATTTGCCCAAGCTTGTTGCCTTCAGGCTTAATCTCTAAAAGCTTACCTCGTTCATTCAGTTGGTGTTCAAGTATCTGCTTTTGTATGGTTTTACAGTGTTTGTCTATGGTCTCTCTAACGTGATTTCTCTTCACGACCTTTACGCCTTCGTTCATAGCTAGAGTACCGGCGGTCTTGATTATAGCAATAAGAGGTCTAAACTTAGTGGCTAGGGCATCTTTCTTGTTGCTTCTGCGTCTGCCCTCATCAATGATCTCTTCACACGCTTCTCTACTGAAGGGAATCAGATGGAACCGATTTATTTCTTGGGCGATGAACTGCACATACTTTCTACGGTTCTTTACAGTGTTAGGCATGTCATTGTTCATCCTCACTACTTTGCCATAGCCGTAGATTCTGTCCATTAAGGCTGGATGGATCTGATTTATACTATCGAAGTTCCCAGCACCTACCAGAAACGTCATGCACGGCACAGGTTGCGTGGATACTGACATCGCCGCCGTATCTCCACCATGCCACCTTCCCCTTAAGGTGATTGACAATTGCCCATCTTCAAGAACTGTTAAGAGAGTGACTACCTCTTCCGGAACTAGGTTCTTGATTTCATCGATGTAAAGAATCCCCAAACACGCTCTATGGACATCTCCTGCTGAAACCCTTTGATGTTCTGGTGTTCCCATTCCTCCTGTTTGGTAAGGATCCCAAGCGATAGAACCGAACAATTGGGAACTTCGGTGACCAGTGGCATCCATGAAAGGAGCCTGTTCAGAGCTATTGTCAACTATCAGTTTCGGAATGTCTGTTTGTTGAGAACCCGAAATCCCTTTTAATCCAGCTAATCCTCCAAGCCTAGTAAACCACCACATAAATACGCCAAAGAAGATGAGCCCTCCACCGGGAACAAAGGTCATTGGGACAAAACCAGTAATCTGCTTGATGAAGTAATCCATGAAATTATAGTCAAAGTATTCTTGCAGTGGCTCTCCGAGAAATAGTGGATTGATTATCCAATTCTGCCACGCTTGGAACATGAAATAGAATCCCATGAACAACAGAAACATACCTAAGGAAATCAACAGGACCTCTAAGATTTTGAATCCGGTTCGAGTAAGAAATTTACTCTTGAATTCCTTCAATTTCTCTGTCTTCAGTTTTTCTTTTCCTTTGCCAGCTTCATGCATTGAAATCTGAGGTTCGCTGGGAAGTAGATCGTTTTTCCAGCACAAAACATCAAACAGTTTAAGTTTGTTTTTCTTATATATCTGAGTGAGTTTATCTGCCAACGCTCGTCCAATTAAGGATTTGCCTGTGCCAGGTTCTCCTAACAGCAGGAGGTATGGTCCAGGGCTCAATTTGCTTTTCGCTGCTGGTTTATTTTTTTGAGGGGTCTCCCAGTCGTCATACCATTTTGTCTTCTCGAGCCATTCCAGTTTATGTGCCCATTCGTCAAGGCATAAGAAACATTCCTGTAGTGCCCTTTCTTGACCTATAACCCAAGACATTAGGTTATCATCTACTGGATATCCCATGGTGCTTTCAAAATTTGCCCAGCTCCACTTCACCTTAACCTTTTTCCCATTGACCGCTTTCTGGATAATTTCGGTATCTTTTCCGAAGTAGTCATCAGGCATAAAGAAGTACCTCCTGGATATGTTTCGTAATCAGTTTAGGTCTCTCCGTGCCTCATAGAAGACTATATCTGACTTAGTTTTCTAGAATTAAAGTCATTATTTCAATGTCGGAATATTGCAGAAACAGAATAGGAGAAAAGTAGTAACATATTAAGGAGTCATCTATGGTAACGCAGAAACAATTTTTTGTTAATCTTTCTTTGGAAGCTAACGCCTGCACATTGAAGTTCACCTAAGTCACTGGATTTCGGCCATATTTCATAGATGAAACGGGTACATTGCACGCGCGAAATCTTAATAATGATTCCAGACGAGCACGATAGTATGCAATTTGACTCTAAAGCTAGAATCATCGACATTACCAAAAGAAGTGAATATGAGAAATATCTTCACAGATGCCTAGTAGGTCCACCAGCTAAACGATACAAGAAAAGGATAGAATACTTGAATAGAGCCATCCCGAACGGTTTTCACAAGAAACTGCTGATTGTTGATGGAGATGTTGATGGAACAATAGAGTATGCACCCTCAGAGGTTTCCTATTATCCCATAATTGGAGATAACGTAATGGTTGTGAATTGCATTTGGGTGTTGAGAAAAGCAAAGGGACACAACTTTGGGAAACTGCTTGTAGAGGATATGATAAAAAGTGAGAAACACTCGTCATGTTTTGCCGCTATCGCTTTGGAAGATCACTGGAGTCCATGGTTCAGGAAATGGCAAATGGAGAAACTTGGGTTTAAGCCGCTGGGATCCATCAGCGTAACGCACAACGCGAAGTATAAGGGAAGAATCTTCAGCGTGTACCTTATGTGGATGCCGGTAACCGAAGACGCAAAACCACCAGTATGGAACCGCCAAAGACTATTAGAAGGCATAACAATGTGTATTGCTCACCCGCTCTATCATCCACAAACATACAAACCAAGGCAGATTCTTGAAGAACCATATGGCTGATTGCAATGCTCGCGGCTCATGAGAGAACTAATCAACGGTGAAAAAGATACATCTTTGGAATGTTGAAAGATTCAGCAGGTACGGATAACGGCTGAGTTATCCGAAGACCGACTCCACCAGCAAACGAGACAAGGCCTCTTCCTTGCTGGCGTGCGTGAAAATAGCACGAAGTGTGCCAAAGTGGTGCCAGCTAGGCGACGATTGTCTTCATATCGTCTCCCAGTCGTCGCGCGTGCAGAAATGCAAAATATCCGTACGTTGTGTAGGCAAGAAACGGTTATATTTGTGGAACAACTGTATTATAAGATTGAGAGAGGGAGAAGAAATAGGTGTAACATGATGAGCGACTTACCAAGAGAGATTCTGGAGACGGCTATTAAGCTGAGAGACCCCCTGAAGGATGTTTACTTGGCTTTGTACAAGTTAGGACCGTCTTCCGCAAGTGACGTTGCCAAAGACCTTGGACACGCTAGAGCTTACATCCACATGAGACTCAACCAGCTAGCAGACATAGGCATAGTCAAGCGAAAAGTCAAGAAGCGAGGAAGGGTGGAGTTTGAGACTATCGGACCAGCGCGTTGACATATTTTGCGTTCAATAATGCCGTGCACCTGCATGTCAAAAAAGTGAAGATGCAATTGTAGCTGCATGCCAAGAGTTATAAAGACGCGGGAACGAGTAACCGCGGTGATCTTATGGTAGAGAGAAGTAAAGTGAAGATAACGGTTTTGAAGAAGACGGATACAAAGCAGATATTTGGTGACACGCCTCCCACGGGACAATCTATAGACGCTTGTAGCCGATTTGAGATGGGTCAAGAATTTGTTGTTGGAGAAGACGGTGGAATGCCGGATGGTTTCTGCCATTGGGCGTGGAACGATTTATACAAAGTAGTAACCACACTCAGGTTTGGCGGAAACTTTCCATGGATGAAAGAGAAAGGAACTTCCGTCTCCTGCTGCACTGACGGATTAAGGCCAGTGATCTTTGAGATTAGAAGAATCGCATAGAATCACGCGCACGCAATAGTATTAAGTCATGCATTTGAGGTCTAGTTGTAACCACATATCATGCATGTTGGCTTAGGTTAACAATGTCTCTTCAGAATCGTTACTATAAGGATAGCTATTAGAAATGAAGATATAAACAGAGTTGATGGAAATTCTGGGATTTCAAGTTGTTCTAGATAATTATCGTCCATTACAGGATTAGGATATGCTTCAAGGTTTTCCGGGTAAATACTGATGTCATGGTAAGATTGGAGAAATTCTGGAATTGTGAAGACAGTTTCATTCATATATTGTTGTACTAACGATTTTGAATGGTTGAAAGCTTCCTCAATCGAGATTAGTCCGTTACTGTCTACATCTGCTGAAGGATTACCTAATGCATTGGTGAAATAGTAGTTCCAGATACTCCCTATGATTGGAAGCCCTTCTTCCTCTAGACCAGCCCAAGAAACCTCGTTTTTCGAACAACATGCTAAGGAAATGTGCGGTGAGAGATCATTATTGACTTGTTCTGTGAATTCTTCTGCAAAACATGTGTCAACCATAAGTATCTTCTTTGACACATCTAACTTCTTCCATTCTGTTGGAAACCAAGTATTCCATTGAAGATGGGTACGCATCCACTGTCCATGTGTGAATATGTATAGTAAGGCTACATCTTCGCTATCAGTGTTATTTGCAAGCCATTCAACTGCGTTCTGCACTACGGATATTGTTAAGTTATTGCGTGTTACTTGTATGTGGTTCTTTTGCCAGCCTAGGTTTAGTAGAGTTGTTTGTAATCTCTCGGAATTGATGAAGTCAACGTGCAGGTCAGACCATCCTTGGGGGAAATCGTTCATTTCAAGAAGTACAGCCCATCCATTAAGGAATAACCATCCATCTGAATCTTGAAAGGGGTAACGATCAATATTCTCTGCATCCATAAAGTATGGTTGTGAACCATTGTTTGGGTTGCCGATGCATGTGTGGCCGCTCCAGTAATTACCATTGCTGCCATCATCCCAGACATTCTTTGATTCCGTAGTGGATACTTGATTTGTATTGTTGATTAGATTGTTACATGAAAAACTGTTTCCATTTGAATCGCCAAGCTCTATCCCGTACTTGTTGTTTGCGATATCGTTTCTATCAACATTGTTACTTGAAGAACTGTTGATTAAGATGCCTTGACAAGTGTTGTATGATATGTTGTTTCTAGACACTATATTATTAGAAGATTGGCGAAGCCATATACCGTATATTTTGTTCGCTGTAATTTCGTTTCGGGAAATCTCATTGTGTGTTGATGTAACTAACCAGATCCCTTCATAGTTAGCTATTATGTTGTTTCTAGAAATTATGTTGAGTGAAGCCCAATCAAATCCTATGCCGCCGCCGTTACCTGTAATGTAGTTTTTATCCATAGTGTTGTTGGAAGCTCTATAGAGCCAGATGCCTTCCCAACTATTTGTTGAAATGTAGTTTTCAGAGATGGTATTATTTGTTGAATCAAGCCATATTCCATGGCGAGTGTTTTTGGTCAAATTGTTTCCAAAGATGAAGTTGCTGGATGAAAGGTCAAGTCCAATGCCATCTCTATTATTTTGAGTGATGTTGTTTCTGGAAATGATGTTGTTTGAGGACAGATCAAGCATGAGTCCATCGTGGTTGAATGATATGCTGTTTTCAGAGATGGAATTGTTTAATGAGAGATGAAGATTCATGCCATTTATGGTGTTAGATGTAATGGTATTTCTAGAGATAATGTTGTTTGAGGACCAAGAAAGGTTTATGCCATCCTGATTGTTTTCAGTTACATTGTTATTCGTAAGTGTAGAATTTTTTGTAGAAACCAACAGTATACCTTGTTCGTTTCTTGTGAGGTTAAGGTTGTCTACGAGTATGTTTGTACAGTTTATCAGCGCTACATACCCAGCGTTAGATAGAACAACCCTATCAGATTGGTTAATCCAATAACATACAAGTTTACTATCCACAGTGTTGGAGTCATCGATATTTTGTGTATAATGGGTAGGTGACTGCCCATAGACACCGAAGTTGTATTTACTTCCGGTTAGGTTGTTTCCTTGAAGTATGTTGTTTGGTGATTTGTAGAGTTCTAAACCATGGTCGTTGTTGGATACATAATTTTGGGATACATCGTTGCTTGAGGAGTAACTGAGTCTGACACCTGATCGGTTATTGTTGGTTATATTGTTTTCATAGATAGCATTGTATGAGGATCTTAAGAGGTGGATTCCAAACTCGTTATTCGAGACATTGTTATTGAATATGGTGCTGTTTGTTGAGTGGTCAAGGTAAATTCCAAAGTTGAATTCTTTGATTTCGATATTTTGGATTGTAACGTTGATTGCGTTTGAGAGATCTAGCCCTCTGGAATTCGGCGCTCCTGTTCCTTGAAGAGTATATCGTTGCCCATCGATCACAATGTTATCTCTTTCCACCAAAAGCATATCATAGTTATTTCCATTGAAAGAATAGGTGATATTATCAAACGTTGAGATATTTGCAGTGCTTGGATCTATCTTTCCATCAGCTCTAATATAGATTGTACTTGAAGCCTTGACTGGTTGAATACTAACCGTCAGTATAGTTGTTAGCGTAATTATGTGAACCAGTAGTAAAGTTCCGATAGCGCCTAGTATGACCTTTTTCATTCTATAATCAATACGTCATAAGAAATTTTTAACGTTGTAGCTAATTTGGCTCAATTTTGCAGCTCTTGTCCGAAATTGGATGTTGCACTAAGCATGTCGTCTACACGACCTGTTCCATGCGCACGTGTCTTCGATGCTTCGTGATTCATATGAAGTTGATGGGGGAGTTGTCGCATAATGCTTTGACTTGCCTTAGACTGAGTCACTTGAGAATGGGTAGCTAATCCGGATGCTGCAGTTGTTGGTAGGCGAGAAAATCAGAAAACAACAACAACCACGTCTGAACTGAGTTAGGCTTGGGCAGGTGTTTCAGAGGCTGTGTTGTCATCGCCCGAAAGACTGGAAAACACAAAATGACGACAGGTCAGCGTGGTCTTGGGAAAGGCGGCAAGGTCCTTGGTTTGCCGTCAGATCTTTTGCACGCGCACGCATAGGCCTCTAAGTTTTTCCATATTTTCTGAAAAGTAGTATGCCTAGAAGTAGGGATATGCCGCTGATGATTGTTACAACTGACAGGTCCAGCAGTATTGTTGGGCTTGATACGGGCGCTCCTCTCAAGAAGAGCGACGTTAGCGCATCGGTGACATAATAGCTGGGCATGAATTTGCCAGCTACTTGGGCACTTGGAGATAATGCAGCTCCAACGAATGTGCCCAGAAACATTTGAGGCATTATGAATATGAAGGAGATCCCAGTGGCTGCTCCAGAAGATTTTGCTATCGCTGCGGTGATAAGACCAAATCCGACATTACATAAAGCAAAGATTGACACTATGATGAATGCTAAAGTGAAGCTGACCACATCTATGTATGGACGGTATCCCACAAGATAGGCCATCGCGAAGACGAGGGCGACCTGAATCAGAGCTGCAGCCATATTTGAAATAGCCTGACTTATCATGAACTCTGTTGGCGTGGTGGGAGTAGTGTTGATTCTTCTCAACAGTCCTTTTTCTCGATCTTCAGTGAATGATTGAGCCACGGTCATTGTGAGGAAGATGGTGGCGTAAGCAAATATGCCTGGTGCCATATAGTCGAACATGGTGGTCTTACTGGCTTGGATCAATGATGGGCTGCCTATCTGAATTGGGGTTGGAATGGAGATAGGCTGGGTCCCGTAGAGTGTTGCGGTCAGAACTTGCTGTATGATTGGTGGAATTGCTTGGGTTGCAAACATGGAACCGCTGTCTAAATGCAACTGGAGTGTTGTGTTCACCCACAGGCTTGGGTTTGTTGGTGCAGTCCAGAAAGAATCACAGCTTTGACCAAAATTGCCGGGAATTACGAGGACCGCTTGGATTTTTCCTTGAATCAGATCGGCTTGTGCGGTTTCATTATCAGAGAAGGCTTGAATGTTCAGAAGCTCTATGTGGGTAAGGTTCTCAACGAAATGTTGCGACCATTGTTGGTATGGTCCCGATGATTCCATGTTTACTACGGCAATTTGGTAAGTTGCTGATTGGGTGCCGCCGATTGCTCCAAAAGATGCTCCAAATGCCAGCGTAAGCATCACAGGGAACAGGACAATCAAGAACAGTGTAGCTGGTTGTCTGATCATTTTCTTCAAATCTTTTCTCACAAGAGAAGAAACCCGTTGAAAATTCAACTCACAATTCCTCCCGTATTTTTCTACCAGTTAGCTGAATGAAGACTTCCTCAAGGTTTTTTGTCCTGAATTTGGATTTGAGCTGCTCTGGGGCGCCGAGAGCAATTAGCTTCCCGTGATCAATGATTCCAACCCTGTCACAGAGTTCCTCAGCCTCCTCCATGTAGTGTGTTGTCAGGATAACTGTCTTATTCTGCTTTTTGAGTTCCTTGATGAAATCCCAGACGGCGTGACGGGACTGGACATCCATGGCGACCGTAGGCTCATCGAGAAAGGCTATTTCAGGGTCATGTACCAACGCCATTATGAGATTCGTTCGACGTCTCATTCCTCCACTGTATTTGCGCACATGTCTATTGGCTTCTTCCAACAGCCCTAGTTTCTTTAAAAGGTCCTCAGTGTTCTTCTTCAGTTTCTCTCTTGGCATCGCATGAAGGTTTGCGAAGAGTTCCACATTTTCCCTCCCAGTGAGATATGAGAATACTGCTGTGTCTTGGGGGCAGACGCCTATCATTTCTTTGACTTTATCGGGTCTCTTCTGAACGTCATATCCACCCACATTGACTGACCCACTTGTTGGTTTCAATAGACCACAGAGAATATTGATAGTCGTGGTTTTCCCAGCGCCGTTCGGTCCAAGTAGTCCGAAAAGTTCTCCCTTTTCAACTTCAAGGTTAAGTCCATCCACGGCAGTGACATCCTCAAACCGTTTGGTGAGATTGTTGATGGTTATTGCCACTTCTTTAGGAGACATCATGGACACCGTTAGGGTAGTGCTTAGAGGTATAACTTGCTTAAAAATACCTATTTCCCACGAACAAATCAGCGACCCGGGGCTCTTCACCTTGCTCTCGCCATACCCGCGCGCCCTCAATATCTTCAGCGAACCCTTGTTTTTTCAAGATTTCAGTGCTAGCAGATGAAGTACACGGGTGCGTGCGGGCAAAGATTTGACGATGAACACATTCTTCAGAATTTAGTTAGGAAGTTCTGTAGGGTGCTAATCACTTCTTTCATCTCTTCCACAAGTCCATGGGCGGAATTCTCGAAGTAAACAAGTCTAGCGTTTGGTATGGCCTTACTCAAGATTGACCCATTCTCAGGAGGCACCAAGACGTCATGTTTGCCATGAAGAATCAGAGTGGGCGCTTTAATCTGGTTCAGCAGGTCATAGGTATCAAATTCCATTATTGCGTTCACTTGGCGTATGTAAGCCTCATTTGAAATTGGGGCCTTCAGGGTTTGTTGGATCCAAGACTCTACCGAATCAGGATTCTTTTTGAAGAAATCGTCAGTGAGAAAGAGGGGAATCATCATTCTGGCGATTTCCTTTGGAGAGAAAGTGCTCCTATCAGTCGCAAGCATACCCAGAATCCTCTGAGACGGCAAAACCGACCTGGAACCACCACAGTAGGTAGAACAGAGGATCAGCTTCTCGACTTTCTCAGGATATTTTAGCACCAACTCTTGAGCTATCATCCCACCCATTGAGATTCCAAGAACATGAGCTTTGGAAATTCCCAAGGCATTCATCAAACCTACAACATCGTCTGCAAACAATTCAACAGTGTATTTCTTGTTAGATATCTCGGTTCGCCCAGCTCCACGGTTATCAAACACAAGTATCCTGAATTTCTTCGATAGTTCTTGAATCATACGAGGGTCCCACCAATCCAAATTAGCGCTCAACCCCATGATCATTATCAAGGGAAAGCCTTCACCGTGCACCTCGTAATGAACCTCAATGTCACTTACTTTTGCTTTCGGCATCTTTCGACCCTGTTCTTACTTGTTTGTTTGGGTAATTTAACATTGCGCGAATGCCTAAAAGGCATACTTATTAGCTTTCCTTGAGATTGGTTATTGTAGTGGTTGTGGCTTCTGTGGGTGACGGGAAGCAACGGAAAAAGAAGAAGAAAAGGCAAATGGCTCTTGTAAAGGAGAAGGAAGTCGAAAGCCAGAAGTTTGTCGAGTTGCTCGAAGTGTTGGGAGAGTTAGAGAAGGATGAGAAGTATGTGGATGTGCAGATGTGTCCCCGTTGCAAGAGTCCAAGAGTTCGCAGAATCCGCTCAATGAATGGTGACATGTCTGGTCATATTGGTGTGTTACCTGTCAAATTCGAGTGTCTTGATTGTGGTTGGCGAGAACGATTGGTTGTGAAAGCAACCAATAGGAAACTCGGTTTGAAGCAAGTCGCCATAATCGCTGAAGCCTCAGATTTGCCGTAATGCGCCTGCACAGACTATTTGAAATATTAGTAAAACCAATCGCACGCACATTCTTGGAATAGATGAAGAGATGGTGACGCACCGGAACTAACTCCTGCCCACGTGCATTCTCCAAACAATTCCATACGCACGCATAGAGAAATTCTTTGTTAATGTGATGACTTCACTGAATGGACCGTCTTAGTAGTTCAATTGCCACGATCTCTATCCAAAGCAACTGCGCGCGTGGAAAAAAGGGAAGGATAAGGTACGCGTATGATTAATGAATGGGTTTTTCGTATCCGAGAGAATTTTCAAAGAAGTAGATGCTGTGGAACTCGATGCAATCGATGTGCCATGATTCGGTTGGTTTTGTAAGGTGGAATACTTTGGTGAACGTTTCGACTGTTGTTCCATTGAGGACCAATTCCCATTCGCTCGAGGTAACATGGTTGTCAGGGCTTTCCTTACTTGTATCGAAGACGTCAATGGACAAGGTGAAGTTTGCTGGAGAGCTTCCAGAATTGAATAGAGTAAAGTTGACCTCCACGCGCTGATGCTCCCAATCTAATATGCGCACATCCCATTCGTAGTCAATCAAATAGACGTTTGGTTCTGAGAATTGCTCTTGGATAAGGGTCAAGTCGTTCAGTTCGGAGGATATCTCTTGCAGGTGCAAATTCAGTGCTTGTATCGTAAAAGCTTGCCAAACATTAACTGCGAAAGATGACGCTAACACAATGATTAAAAAAAGCGCAAGTTTTGGCATATCTCAACCGATTTAGAAACGAGCAGTATCGGTTATATTTGTTTTTATGGTGGGGGCTCAGTTGCTTATTCCGCAAGTTTTGTAGCCGCAAGGAAAAAGGAAGGTCAAGCGTTGGTTTCTCTATTCTACGTTGATTTCTTATCTGACAAACGCGACGTGTTCAATTCTTTCTCTCATGAGTTTGCGCTCGCATTGAGCAGTTAGAGATTTTCGTATCATCCACCGAAAGACAGATATAATAATCGTTGTAAGACTCGGAATTGAGGATTGTGCAATGAAGGAATATGAAATTCTCTCCGATACCGGCACTTGTCGAAAGCTTGTCGCTAAGATCAATCACATGGCAAAGGAAGGATGGCAGGCTAAATCGATAGGCGGTTTGGGCGCTCCGACTGGCATTTCTGCGGTTTACGTGTTGATGGAGCGGGAAGTCGTCAAGCCCACATGAGCGTGACCCTGTCCGCAGGCGAGATACAATAGCATTTTCTCTTTTTTTCCTTTTGCGCGCGCGGCAATCTTAAAAACTTAAATTGTCTTCCATGATATCGGTACACATACCAAAAAGATCTCTTACCAGTTACTTGCTGATCATCTTGTTAGGAGAGAAAGTGATCCAGCATGTAGTTGTCTCCGTGTCCTTTTTCTATAATAATTCTGATATTCGCTCCACTGTCGCAGTCCAGTACGAAGTATTGATGATCAGCGGTGCTATCGTAGCAGTCTTATTTGCGGCGGCACTCTGGGGAGTAATCGAAAGAAGAAATTGGGGATTGCTTCTGGTAGCCGTTCTTGCCGCATTCGATATAGTTGGTGAATTCATTGCCCAAGGGACCATATTCATAACTATTACTGTTTCTATACTTGTGGCAATTGTCTTGTTAGTTTTGTGTTATTATAAAATCAGAAGTATTCAAGGAAAAAACCATTAATCAAAAGATTCGCTATTCCAATTGAAATCGGCGCGCGAACTCCTTTCACTTTCTCTTTCTGAACAATTTTACATGATCTATCTCTGTTACGTACTGAAAGCCAGCCTCGATCAGTTTCTGGGCCTCTTCCACTGTGGTCGCAGCTTTACAGATCCATTCATCCTCAGCAAAACCTACCAGGTGTGTGTAGATCATAGTGTGATCTATGTTCTTATGGCGCGCGCATTTTCAACATGCTGGTACCGGGGTGGGACTTGAACCCGCAGTGTGCTGGTGATATCTCCCGCAAAACCCCATTTTCTCTAACCCTTCTTTTCTTTTTCAAGGTAGAATTCCACATAGCCACAATTCTTGCAGCCATATCCAAAGATCCTTCTAGGCTTTCTTATTCTCCAAAGGCTTTTTCCAGCACTCCAACTAAAGGCTCCAGGCAAATATCCTTCTTCCAGTTCTTTACCACATTTAGGACACGTTTTAGTTTCAGTCATAGCTCATTCCTTCTTCTCTTGTTTCCCCTTTCTGCATACAAACTACTTATAGGGTTACTTATTCAGAGGCTCCCCAGAAGGTGAAATCAGGCTGAAAGAGTTGGAATGTGTGCAAGTTGGTCACCACAAGGACGTAGGTAAAACAATTGAGGAATGGCAAGAGAATGGCTGGCGTCTGCACACGTATTCTTACACTCAAGCGGGTGTTGGAGCGGACGCCAATCATTACTTACTGTTTGAGAGAGGCGAGTGAGCGGGACAAGCCGTCTCTCAACGTTCCCTTTTTTTGTTTAAGACGGTATAATCACTTCTTCCTCGATTTCGGTATTCCTATCCATGCGCGTGCGCAGTTATCAATCAATCATGTGCGCATAACGCGCGCGAAATATGTAAAGACAAGAAACTTGAACCCATTTATGCGGTGATGTTAAGGGATGACTCTCGGGCTATTAACCATATGAAGGAAATAGGGTTTCCCATTAAGTATAGGTGGCGATACAGTGAAAGACGCTCTCAACCTAAAAGAAGAAGCTTAAAACCAGTCATGTACCTGAATGAAGAGAAGAAGAATTGCAGGAAATTTTGCACTTAAATATACTATATATCATGTATGACACACGTGCACTCTAGTAATGGCTAAACTTAAATTTGAGAAGCCATATCTCTTTGTTCTTTACTAACAGAATACGAACAGTTGGGTAAAGAACATGGAAAAGCTGAAGTTTGCGTTCTATTGGGCGGCGAGTTGCGGCGGTTGCGAGATCGCGGTCCTTGATATAAACGAGAAGATTCTCGATGTCGTTGCGAAGGCAGATATCGTCTTTTGGCCGGTGGCGATAGACGTCAAATACAAGGATGTGGAAGCCATGCCCGACAAATACGTTGATGTGTGTTTCTTCAACGGCGCCATACGCACCGAAGAACAGGAACACATGGCGAAGCTCTTGAGAAAGAAATCTAAAATCCTAGTAGCCTTCGGCTCATGCGCCTGTGACGGATGCGTCGTAGGCCTTGCAAATCTCTGGGACAAAGAAACAGTTTTTGAACGAGCATACTCTGAGACGCCTTCAACCAAAAATCCGAACATGGTAACACCCAAAACTTCCGTTAAGGTCACACAAGGAGAACTGGAACTACCTGAATTCTACGACACTGTAAAAACCCTAGCTCAAACCGTAGACGTGGATTATTTTCTCTCAGGTTGCCCACCACCGATTTCTTGCATAACTCAAGCTGTTGAGGCAATATTCAACAATAAGTTGCCTCCGAAAGGAGCAAGCTTCTTACCAAACAAATCCATCTGCGATGAGTGCCCAAGAGAAAAAAAGGAAAAAAAATTAACTGAAATAAAGAGGATTTACGAAATCGAAGATGACTTTAAAACATGTTTTTGGGATCAAGGAGTAGTTTGCATGGGACCCGCAACACGAGCAGGTTGCGGCGCACAATGTCTAAATGTAAACATACCTTGCACTGGTTGTAATGGCCCAGGTCCTCGTGTAACTGATCAAGGTGCTGCTATAATGAGTGCACTTGCGTCTATCGCTACCGATCCCAGCGTCATAGATCAAGCAGTAGATCCGATAGGGACATTCTACAAGTATTCTCTCGCCAATTCCATTCTCCGGAGGAAGGTGAAAAAATGAAAACGATAACGATCGATCCTATAACCAGGCTGGAAGGGCATGGAAAAATAACCATCTTCCTAAACGATGAGGGAAACGTGGAAAATGCCTACCTTCAAGTGCCCGAACTCAGAGGGTTTGAACGGTTCTGTGAAGGTAGGAGAGCTGAGGATCTACCAATCATAACTACCCGAATCTGCGGAGTCTGCCCCGTTGCCCACCACATGGCAGGTGCAAAGGCGTTAGACGCGGCCTTTCACGTGGAGCCGCCGTCCGCCGCGAAGAAGCTGCGCGAGCTCATGTACAGCGGCTACTACATCTACGATCACATCCTGCACTTCTACTTCCTGGGCGGCCCCGACTTCGTGGTTGGGCCCGACGCTCCACCCGCGGAACGCAACATCCTGGGCGTGATCCAGAAGGTTGGCGTGGACATCGCGAAGGAAGTCATTAAGCACCGCGCCTACGGACAGAAGATAACAGGCATAATTGGAGGTAGACCAACGCATCCTGTGAGCGCGTGCTTACCTGGCGGCATTGCAAAGGCATTGTCTGAAGAGGAAAGACAAGAAATTGAAAAAATGGTTAGAAGCTGCGTCGAGTTCGCAAAATTCTCTTTGAAAATTTTCGATGATGTGGTCCTAAAAAATGTTGACTACGTAAACTTGATCAAGAGCGAGCCTTACACCTTAAAGACCTATTACATGGGAACCGTTGACCAGAACAACCAGGTGAACTTCTATGACGGAAATGTGCGGGTAGTTGACCAACAAAACAACGAATTTGTGAAATTTGCCCCATCCGACTATCTAGACGTCATCGAGGAACACGTTGAACCATGGACCTACGTCAAACTACCCTACCTCAAAAAAATTGGATGGAAAGGCTTGGTTGACGGCCCGACGAGCGGGGTATACCGGGTGGGGCCGCTGGGACGGTTGAACGCGTCCGAGGGGATGGCCACGCCACTCGCCCAGCACGAGTACGAACGGATGTACAAAACTCTTGGTGGAAAACCCGTGCACGCCACATTGGCTTTTCATTGGGCTCGGCTGATTGAACTCCTGTATGCAGCTGAACGAGCATTAGAACTAGTCACCGATAAAGAAATAACAAGCAAGGATATCAAGAACAAACCTGGAAAGCCTGAGGAAGGAGTTGGAATCGTCGAGGCCGCTAGAGGAACATTGATTCACCATTATATCTTGGATGAAAAAGCCTTAGCTAAGAAGGTCAATTTGGTAGTTGCCACAACTCACAACGCACCAAGTATTTGCATATCTATAAAAAACGCTGCAAGAGGCCTTATACGCAACGGCAAGGTCAGCGATGGATTGTTGAACAGGGTGGAGATGGCCTTCAGGGCCTACGACCCCTGTTTTGCCTGTGCCACCCACTCTGCAATAGGTGAGATGCCCTTAAAAGTTGAGATTTGCGATAACGAAAAACGGCTGTTGAAAACGATAAGAAGATGAGGGAAC
>Ga0224501_10000964_pt1 | contig 22073 bp, 18 predicted proteins | sample SF_Oct11_sed_USG_4_FD_169105 | JGI IMG/M metagenome (GOLD analysis project Ga0224501, IMG submission 169105) | Sediment microbial communities from San Francisco Bay, California, United States - SF_Oct11_sed_USGS_8_1 | ecosystem: Environmental > Aquatic > Marine > Sediment | place: USA...
GGCCTGCGCTCCGGTCAGTGCGCGCAGGTCGTCGATTTCCGGTAACTTGGCCTCGTACCCCGCGATCAAGAGTCGGCGCACCGAGATGACTCTCGCGACGGACTGCAGAAATCCGGGATCCCGCAAAAGAGCGCTTGGATCCCCCACGACCTTCGTGGGAGGGAATGCAGACGCTTCCGGAAATCCGAGGCGGACGTGAGGCGCGATGTGGTCCATCGCCACCCATACTTCCGTCCGGTCCGACTCGTGCAACGCCTCAACGAACGGATAGGACTCGTAGAGCCGGGTGAGGCGTTGCCGGAGGTCGGCGTCGCGCACGATGTTGATCCGGCCCGAACTCTTGAGAGCCGTGTATTCCGACGTGTTGAGGGCCAGGCCCGAGATGTACTGGAAGCGCGTCAGATAGTACCCGACGCTATCCGGATCCACGTCGGTGGAATCCGCGTGGCGGAGCAGCCAGCTCGCTGCGGAATGCCCTTCCCTGGCGCGCTCCAGATTTCCGGCCATGTCCTGGCGATCGATCGCCAGATCCCGATAGAGCCGCGCGAGGGACACCCTTTCGGCTCTGCGCTCCTGGCGGTTCTCGCGAAAGTTCTCGGCGAGCAGTCCCAGCCAAACCCCGAAGAACACGACGATCAGCTCCAGACTGTATCGACGAAAGCGAGCAGCCATCCCTTCACTCATGAGAACGCCTCTCCTTCTCGATTCCCAACGTGTCGACCCATGGTCTCAACCCTCCCCCAGCCCCTCCGTCCGCATCTCCGCGTCCACCTTCCGTCCCGTCCGCACCACGATCTCCGGGAGCGCCTCCACGTCGTCGGTATCCGTGTGGAAGTTCACGATGCACGCCCGCAGGAGATACCGTCCACGCACCACCGCGTTGGAGACGAATGCCTCTCCCTCGCGCTCGAGGCGTGCCTGGATCGCCCTGTTCAGCGCGTTCAGGTACTCGCCCACGGCCTCCTCGCCGGCGCGCTCCTCCAGATCGTCGGGGACGAAGCGGAAGGTGGAGATGCTCAGACTCTGGTGATGGGGCTCGAGTTCGTGGGTGTCGGCGACGTGCCGGTGCAGTTCTCGGGAGAGACGGCAGTCGTCTCCGATCATGCGCACGTACCCCTCGCGGCCGGCGTGCTGGAGTTGCAGCCACACCTTCAGCGCACGGAATCCCCGGGAGTTCTGGATCCCCCGGTCGAAGAAGTTGATGGCGCTCTGCCCGAAGTGGTAATACGCCGGGTGGTAGGAGAAGGCGTCGCGGAGGCGGTCGGCGTCGCGCACCAGTACCGCTCCGGCCTCCAGGGGGGCGTAGAGCCACTTGTGCGGATCCATGGCCACCGAGTCGGCGCCGGCCAGCGCCTTCAGGTCGGAGGGGGCGTCGGGGAGGGCCGCCGCGAAGGCGCCGTAGGCCCCGTCCACGTGGAACCAGAGATCGAACTCCCGGCACAGCTTCGCGATCTCCGGGAGGGGGTCCACGGCGCCGGTGCTCACCGACCCGGCGGTTCCCACCACCATGAAGGGGCGGTCGCCGGCGGCGAGATCCGCCTCGATGGCCGCGCGCAGTTTCCCCACGTCCATGCGGAGATCCTCGTCGGTGGGGATCCAGCGCACGCTCTCGGTGCCCAGCCCGGCCAGGTCCGCGGCCTTCTGGATCCAGGTGTGGGTCTCGGCGCTCCCGTAGGCGCGCAGGCGCCCGCCCCCGATCCCCGCCATCCCGGCGGTGCGGACTTCCAGGCCTCCCTTGGCCACGCGGGCCGTCCAGAAGCCCAGCATGTTGGCCACGTTCCCCCCGCTCACCAGGATCCCCCCGCCATCGTCGGGGAAACCCACCAGCTGGGACAGCCACCGGATGGACTGGAGCTCCATCTCCGCCGCCATGGGGGAGAGGACCCACGCCCCCACGTTGGGGTTGATGGCCGCGGCCAGGAGATCTCCCAGGATCCCGATGGGGGCCGGCGGCGACGTGATGTACCCGAAGAAGCGGGGGTGTCCGTTGTAGAGGGAGTGCTCCTTCAGGAGGGTAGTCGCGCGGCCCAGGACCGCGCCGGCGTCTTCGCCGGTCTCGGGGAGGTCCCGTTCGGCGTTCAGCGCCGCCCGCACCTCCGAGGGAGTCTCGCCCCGGGTCACGGGTCGGTCCGGGAGGGTGGCCAGGAGCTCGGCCACCTGGTCCACCATTTCGTGGCCCAGCGCGCGGAAGGTGTCGGCGTCCATGGCGAGGGGCGCGGTGCGGCCGGGGAGGGCGATGTCGTCCGTGTTCGTGGGCATGGAATGTCGGCTTCGCTGTCTGGAGGGATCGGGTCGGGGAGCGTCCGGCTCCGTCTGGTTCTCGGAACCCGGGAAGGATCGAAGAGTCGGGGGGATCACGCAACGAAAATGTTGCCGGTCAGCGCCGGAAGGACGAGAGCGTTCCGATCCCTTCCTGGAGGAAGGAGTCCAGCGCGGCCGGCTCCGCGCGCTTTCCGTGGCGGTAGAACACGAGTTCGCTTCCGCGCCCCTCCGCGCTGGCTCGCGTCAGCCCCTTGAAGTGGGCGATCACCTCGTCGGTGAATACCGAGCGCACGCCGCGCTCGTCCGAGCCGCGCAGGAGGTAGGCTTCGGAGAAGGCCGGATGGTGGTCGAAGTCGATGTCCTGATATCCGAACACCTGCCCGATCTTGTGGAATATGTTCTCGGGACGGAGCACGAATTCCGGCAGATCCAGCACGGGCCAACGGAAGAGGATCACCGACTGCCTGTACGTACGCGAGTTCTTCCCGCCTCCGGTCGTGTAGCGGTAGTCGAAGCACTGCACCTCGATGTCGCCGGTCGAGCCGGAAAGATGGTTCTCCACGGCCCGATCCCGTCCCTGGGAGAAGAGGTGGAAGTGGGCGAGGGTCTCGTGCAGATGATCCGGTCCCAGGGGTCGGTACGAGAAGCCCAGACGCTCCGCCGCCGCCGCGAGGGCGGTCGCCCGCCGTTCCGCCTGCACCGCCGCGTAGGCGAATATTCCCAGGGCGATCACGGCGAACACGAGGATGAAGGCGAGGACGTCCATGGGTGCCCGTATGGTGTGTGGTCGGAGTCGGGTGGTGGCCCTCGGGCCGGTCGCGGGCCCGGTCGAGCCGGAGTCGGGGCACCATACTCCGTACCGCCGCTCCGCGACAAGGCGACCGGCTCCGTGGCGGTGGGCGCCCTCCTTTCCCGCTGGCGTGGGCGCGATGCCCCCGTTCGGCTTGCGCGCCTCTTCCCGGACCCGGATCGTAGTCCCATCGTCCCGTACCCGGAGGACCCGGATGTCCAGAATCGTACGTATGCTCCGCTCGGCTCACCTTCTCGCATCGGTCCTCATGGCCCTGGCCGTCGCCGCCCCGGCCATCACGGCCCAGGCCCATCCGTCCGGCGCTCCGGCGCGGGACCGGTCTCGCGCGACGCCATCCGCGGCTCTCCCGCCCGATCTCGAGTCCTGGGTGACCCGGGTCATGGAGCGCTTCGAGGTCCCCGGGGTCGCGCTGGCCGTCGTGAAGGACGGTGAAGTCGTGATGGCCCGGGGATTCGGAGTCCGCCGCCTGGGTGGCCCGGCCCCGGTGGACGGGCGCACCCTCTTCGGCATCGCCTCCAACACCAAGGTCTTCACGGCGACCGCGCTGGGGATCCTGGTGGAGGACGGGCGTCTGGAGTGGGATGCTCCCGTGATCCGGTATCTTCCCGCCTTCCAGATGTGGGATCCCTGGGTGACACGGGAGATCACGGTGAGAGACCTCCTGGTGCACCGCAGTGGGCTGGGGCTGGGCGCCGGCGATCTCATGTTCTGGCCTCCCACCGACATCACCCGCAAGGAGATGACCGATCGCCTGCGGCACATCCCCCCGGCCACCAGCTTCCGCAGCGCCTACGCGTACGACAACGTCCTGTACGCCGTGGCCGGCGAGGTGATCGAAGCGGTGAGCGGGATGCCGTGGGAGGAGTTCGTGGCCACGCGCATCCTCGGGCCGGCGGGAATGGCGGGGAGCGACGTCCGGTTGTCCCATCCGGACTCGGTGGCCAACGCCGCCACCCCCCACGCCCGCGTGGAGGGAACGGTGCGTCCGGTCACGCCCTTCCTGGGGGACAACGTGAACCCCGCGGGCGGGATCTTCTCGAGCGCCCAGGACATGGCCCGCTGGGTGTCGGTGCAGCTCGACTCGGGGAGGGTGGCCGGGGGCGGTCGGGTCTTCGGGCCCGCCGTCACCCGCGAGGTGTGGCGCCCCGTCACCCCCATCCCCTTCCGGGATCCTCCGCCGGAGCTGGCGCCCCTCCGCCGGAACTTCCACTTCTACGCCCTGGGGCTGAACGCCCAGGACTACCGGGGCCGGCGCATCCTCACCCACACCGGCGGACTTCCCGGGTACCTGTCCCGGGTCACCATGGTCCCGGACCTGGGGCTGGGGGTCGTCGTGCTCACCAACCAGGAGTCGGGGGATGCCTTCGAGGCCATCACCTACCGCATCCTGGACCACTATCTGGGGGCGGATCCGTACGACTGGCTCGGCGCCTACGCCGCGGTGCGGGTGCGGGCGGACTCCGCCCTGGCCGCCTGGGAGGCGGGGACGACGGCGCAGCGGGACGCCACCTCGGCGCCGTCCCTCGCCCTCGATGGGTACGCGGGAACGTACCGGGACGACTGGTACGGCGACGTGACCATCACCCGGGAAGGGGAGGGGCTGGTGATCCGCTTCTCGCGAACGCCCAGCCTGGTGGGAGACCTGGAGCACTGGCAGCACGACACCTTCGTGGCGCGTTGGCGGGCGCGGGAACTGCGCGCCGACGCCTTCGTGACGTTCTCCCTGAACCCCGACGGGAGCATCGAACGGGCGGCGATGCGGCCCGTGTCTCCCGCGACGGATTTCAGCTTCGACTTCCAGGACCTGCGGCTGGTGCCGGTGGAGGGCGGGTGATCGTTCCCCTTCCCCACGGGATGGAGCCGAACCGGAACCCTCCGGGGCGTCAGGGAACGCGTTCGAACGCGAAGGTTCCCGGGATGTCGCAGCAGAGGGGAGGCGTCGTGGTCAGGACGAGCGTGGTGTCGGTCAACGTTCCGATGACCTGAGACCTCCCGATCCCCACCCAGGGGCCGTCGGAGTCGAAGTGGACGACCTCGTATGGGCGCCCCTCGATGAGGGTGTCCGTGAGGAAGTAGGACGACCCGGCGACCAGCGTCCCTCCCCGGCGCCAGATCATCGTTCCTTCGAGCCGGAATTCGGCGTGAATGACCGCCGCGCCGGTGTCCGGTGCGGGCATGGGAAGGCCGCTGATACCACAGCAACTCCATGCCAGTTGCCAGCTTCCGACGATGGCGTGCTCAGGATCGAGGGTGGTGGGACCCGGCTCGTTGCATCCTCCGATGGCGAGGAGGGCGGCCGACAGGATGACGAGGTGACGAGTGACGGAATTCATGATCGATGGTACGGGTGCGGGACGCATGCCGCCACGCGGAGTCCCTCCGCACGGCGCTTCTCCGATACAACGATTCCGGCCCACTACGTGAGACGAGGGAGCCGGGGGGATCACGCACACCCCCCGGCCCCTCCCTCGTCAGTTCGTTCCGGTGCGCAGGTCCACCGGGACGTTGGGATCCTCGTACGGCCGGAGGTGCTCCTCCAGGAAGGTCCAGGTGCGGTTCCACGAGTCGCGTTGGGCGGGGGAGTCCACCCGCTCCAGCGTCTCCGGGTCCACCCGCCTGCTGAAGGCGTGGCCGATGCTCCGTCCCCACGGCGCCGGGTCCACGTAGATCTTGGTCTCGGTGATGTCGGGCCGGGTTGCGCGCAGCTTGTACACCAGCATGGACGCCTCCTCGAAGTTCACGTCCTGGTCGTTGGTGGCCACATGCACCAGGAGGGGCGTGTCGAGGCGGTCCACCGCGTAGTACGGAGAGCGCTCCTTGTAGATCTCCCTCTGTTCGAAGGGGAGTCCCTGGATGCGCTCCTGGGTGGCGAAGCTCCTCTGGTACCCCGGTCCCTTGAACGACAGGCGGAAGAGGAGGTTGGTCACGGGGACGATGGCCGCGCCGGCCTGGAAGGGATGGTCGTCACGGGTGATGGAGAGAATGGTGATGTATCCCCCGTGGCTCCAGCCCATCATCCCCACCCGGTCGGGGTCCACGTGGGGGAGGTTCTCGGTCATCCAGTCGTAGGCGCTGATGGCGTCGTCGACCTCGTATCCCCCGTAGTCGATGGCACGATGGTGTTCCTCGCCGTACCCCGTGCTCCCCCGGTATTCCGGGACGATGACCACGTACCCGCGCTCCACCGCTTCGCGCACGAAGGGCCAGTAGTTGGCCGTCCAGTTCCCGTGCACGCCTCCGTGCACCCACACCATGGCGGCGTGCCCACGCGATCCGCGCTTCTCCAGCGGCTGGAAGACGTATGCCGGGATGTCCATGTCGCCCACCCGGCTGCGATACGTGATCTTCCGGTAGTCCACCACCCCGTCCGTGACCGCCTCGAAGACGCTGTCGGTGCGGGCCTTCCCGGCGATGTCGCGGGCGTAGTCCCGATCCGGATGGTCCTCCCATCGGTTGCTCACGTAGAGGGCCCGCGCCCGCGCCGTGTCCATGACGACTTCGCGGCCGTTTCCGTTGGATTGGGCGAGGGCGGGGGTCGCGAGGGCGGCCGTGGCGAGGAGCAGGAGCGCGGCGCGGTGGAGCGTGGAGCGGCGCGCGGCCGGGGGGATCCGATGGAGGTTCATGGTCACGTCATTCCCGGGAACGTGGGTAGGAATCCGGTTCGACTCCGGAGGTCTGAAGTGGACACGATCCGGGGTTTGGGGAATGCTGTCAACCGGGACAAAGAGGGGGGCGGCCCACCCGGGCCGCCCCCCTTTCTTCTGCATCAGGGCGTGAGAACGCTCCTGCCCGTCAGTTCCCCCCGGCCCGCGCCGGCTTCCGGTAGTCCAGCGGCGGATCGCGGTCGCCGATGAGGGGCTCGTAGATCCACCCCTCGGGGATGCGTTCCTCGTGCTCGGCCTTCGCAGCGGCGATGAGGTCGGGCCGCGTGAAGACGTCGATGGCGGTCATGGCCAGCGTCTTGGCCGCCACCACCAGTCCCTTGTTCCCGATGGAGGTCCCGCCGGCGGCCACGGCCTGCCAGGAGTGGGCGGAGGTTCCGGGTACCCACGTGGCGGAGCTCATTCCGGCGGTGGGCACCATCCAGCTCACGTCGGCCACGTCCGTGGAGCCGCCGCCTCCCTCTTCCGTCACCAGGAAGGGCTCCACCATGGCGGCACGCTCGATGGGCGGGGCACTCTCGTGGAGCGTCGCGTGGATGGCCTCGGCGAAGCGCCGCTCCTCATCGGTGTATTCCACGCCGCCCACCTGCTCGAGGTTGGTATGCATGGCCTCCTGGAGCGCCACGTTGGGGAGCAGGTTGTACAGGCCGTGGATGACTTCGTAGTCCACCGTGGTCCCGGTTCCCATGGCCGCGCCCTGGGCGGCCTTCACCACGCGCTCGAAGATGGACTTCACGTTCTCCGGGTCCGGGTTGCGGACGTAGTAGAACACCTCGGCGAAGTCGGGGATGACGTTGGGCGCGGCCCCGCCGTAGGTGATCACGTAGTGGATGCGCGTCTCCTGGGGGACGTGCTCGCGCATCATGTTCACCATGTTGTTCATGGCCTCCACGCCGTCCAGGGCGGAGCGTCCCCGCTCGGGGGCTCCGGCGGCGTGTGCGCTGATCCCGGAAAAGCGGAACTTGGCGCTCTTGTTCGCCAGCGTGCTGGAAGCGCCCGCCTCGTTCTGGTTTCCGGCGTGCCAGTGGAGCACCACGTCCACGTCGTCGAAGAGCCCGGCGCGCACCATGTACACCTTCCCGGCGCCCCCCTCCTCGGCGGGAGTTCCGTACATCCGGAGCGTTCCACCCTGCCCCGTCTCCTCCATCCAGTGCTTCACGGCGATGGCCGCGGCGGCGGAGCCCGTCCCGAACAGGTGGTGTCCACAGGCGTGCCCCGCGCCCTTCCCCTCGATGGGGTTACGCTCGGCGGTGCGATCCTGGTTGATCCCCGGGAGGGCGTCGAACTCTCCCAGGATTCCGACCGTGGGGCCGGTGCCCTGGCTCCACTCCGCCACGAACGCGGTGGGAATGCCCGCCACGCCCGCTTCGATGGAGAAGCCCTCGGCGCGCAGCGTCTCCTGGAGGAGGGCGGAGCTCTGCGTCTCCAGGTACCCGACCTCGGCCCAGTCCCAGATCTGCTGGGCCACCTGGGCGTACTCGGTGGCGTGTGCGTCGATGAAGGATGCCACCATCTCCTTCCCGTTCTGGGCGGAGGCGGCCAACGGGGCGAGGAACGCCAGTGCCAACGCGCTCCGGATGACTGTCACACTTCGCATCATGGCTTCTCCGTGAAGGTCTCTTCGATGGATGGGTGCTGATGATGACGGGGTCCTCATGGATACCGGCGTGCTTCCCTCAGGATCCGGGGCGCCGCGTCGGTCCTCGTGCGCTCCCCTCCCAGTCGGGGTCGGCCGCCCCCCACCAGGTGCCGGTGGCGCGATCGTACTGGATGGCGTGGAGGCGCGAGAAGGAGCCGGGCTCCGCCGTCTCGTCCACCTCGATCCCCAACGCGCGCATGTCGGCCAGCTGTTCCGGCGTCCACCCGATGTCGGGGCTCGTCTCGGCGTCCATCGTTCCGTCGCCGTTCATGTGGACACGGGGGGCTTCCAGCGCTTCGGCCAGCGACATCCCGTCGTCGACGATCCGGGATATGACCTGGACCACCCCCGAGACGATGCGCGCTCCGCCCGCCGCCCCCAGGACGAGAACGGGCTCGCCGTCCTTCAGGACCATGAGGGGGGAGATGAACGACCGGGCCCGCTCTCCGGGTTCCATCCTTCCCAGGTACCCGCCCAGAGTGGAGGCGTAGAGGAAGCCCAGCCCCGGCGTGGCCACCTTGGATCCCATGTTGGGGCCCAGCGTCTGCGTCAGCGCCACGAACATCCCGTGCGCGTCGGCGGTGGAGAGGTGGGTGGTGTGCCCCTGGCCGTCGCCGCGGGGGTCGAGCGGGGGGAGGGGAGCGCCGTCGGGGAAGAGGTCGGTGCCCACGGAGACGCCGGCGCCCGCCGGTGCCCGGACCTCCGCCGCCATCCGCCGCGCCCATGCCTTGGACGTGGCACGCACCGCCGCCGAGTCCGTTCCGAGAGTCGCGAGCTCGCGTGAGGCGATCCCCAGCGCCTGGCCGGCGATGGCCGCCCACTCCTCGTCGTCCATGGCATCCGGATCGAAGTGCTCCATGATCTGGAGCGCCTGGATGGACACCGTTCCCGCCGCCGGGACGTCGAGCCCCACCAGATCGTACCCCCGGTAGCTCCCCCTCACGATGCGCGAATCCACCGCCTCGTAGTCGTGGAAGGCCTGGAGCTTCACGGCGCTTCCGTTGGCGGCCAGGTCGGCGGCCATCTTCTCGGCGATCTCACCCCGGTAGAAGGCATCGTGCCCGCCGGCGGCGATGGCGCGGAGGGTGGCGGCGTAGTCGCGCTGGACCAGGAGGTCGCCGGGGCGGTACGGAGACCCGTCCTCCTTCAGGTAGTAGCTCCGCGTGCCAGGAAACTCCCTTGCCTGGGCGGCTCCCGCTGCCTGGCGCAGCGCGTCTCCCGGGAGGACGCGGAAGCCGTTCTCGGCGTAGTCGATGGCCGGAGCCATGACCGTCTCCAGGGGGAGGGAGCCGTACTCGGAGTGGAGGCGGATGAGCCCCGCCACGGCTCCGGGTACCCCGATGACGGCGTACCCGTACGCCGCCTGGGGAGCGGTGTCGTAGTCGTAGTCCCACGGCGCCTGGGTGGTCCCGTCGATCCCGTGGATCTCCCCGTCGGGGGTCCGGATGAGGATCTGGTTCCGCCCTCCGATGGAGTTCATCGTGGGCTCCACCACGGCGATGGCGAAGGCGGCGGCCACCGCGGCATCGGCGGCGTTCCCGCCCATCTCCAGCATCCGCACCCCGGCCTCGGTGGCGAGGGGTTGGGCGGCGGCCACCATTCCGCCGTGGGACGAGGCGGACTGACGGGCGTTCTGGGCCTCGGCGGGTACGAGCGCCACGAAGAACGTGGCTGCCACGACGTACGCCGCGGATTTCGCCGGAGAGGAGAAGAGTCGAGTCATGACGCGCTCGTGGTGTGCGGACGCCGGGAGCACCTGGGGTGGTTCCGGGCATCCGGGATGATGGTTGGCGTGTGGAACGTGCAGAATAGCACGCGGGCGCCGGGGCGGCAGCCCCTTCGGCTCCTGGGGGCCGTCCGGGACGGGCGTCCCACGTCGGACCCACGGGAAGAAATCGTTGACATCAAGACATCACATCGATATGTCATGATGCCATGAGAACCACGCTCACCATCGATGACGACGTCGCCATCGCCCTGGAACGGATCCGCGACCGGGATTCCCTCTCCCTGAAGGCCGCGGTGAACGAGGCGCTTCGCCGGGGCATCCGCTCCATGGACGCCGAGACGGAGGGTGCGCGAAACCAGCCGTACCGGATCCGTCCGTGGGACAGTGGGGGGATGCGGGTGTCCGTGGACGACGTCACGGCGGCGCTCGGGTGGGCCGAAGGGGAGGCGTGGCGTTGATCCTGGTCGACACCAACCTCCTGGTGTATGCCGTGGACGCGTCCTCCCCCTTCCACGACGCGGCACGCACGTGGCTCGAAGATCGCCTCAACGGCCGAGGCGGGGTTGGACTTCCCTGGCAGGTGCTCAACGGATTCGCCAGGCTGGTCTCCAACCCACGCATCTCACCCCGCCCCATGTCCACCGGGGAAGCCTGGTCGGTGGTGGAGGAGTGGCTCGCCCTCGACGCCACCTTCACCCCAGAGCCGACGCCGCGGCACCGGGAGATCGTCGCGGGGCTCATGCCCCGGGTCACCCGCGCCGACCTCATCCCGGACGCCCACCTGGCCGCCCTCGCCATGGAATACGGGCTGGTCCTGTGTTCCACCGATGCGGACTTCGACCGGTTCCCCGGCCTCTCCTGGACGAATCCCCTGGCGGAGTAGCCCGGGCCGGCTCCGTCCTCAGAACATCATGATCATCCCGCCGCCGCCGATTCCCCCCCAGCGTGGGTTCACCACGTTGTTGAAGATGGATCCGAAGCGGTAGGAGACACCGAAGAACATTCTGTAGCGATGATCGGTCTCGAGTTCGCGCTGGCGGGTGAGGACCTCTTCGAGTGTGGCACCCATGCGGGGGAGACTGAGTTGGTCGCGGACCTTCTGGTACATCCCGCCCACGTTCACCGAGAACCCTTTGAAGACCCGCATCTCCACGCTCCCGCGGAGCGTCGTCTGGTACTTGCTCAGGTCGTGGAAATACCGGGAGTGGTCGAGGGTGATGGCCGACTGTCCCCAAGGCTGCACGAAGTTTAGAGACGAGGTGAGGGAACCCACCACGCGCGTCTCCTCCGTTTCCAGATAGACGGTCTCCTCCAGGTAGCGGAATTGCCTTGCCTCCACGATCCCCTGAAAGGTGAGAGAGCGTCGGCTGGACTCGGCGTAGGGGAAGACGTTCATCTCGACGCCCCCGCTCAGCGTGAATTGATGTTCGATGTTCTCGTAGGTGGATTTCCCCCACTCACCTCCCCCTCCGAGAGACCATCGATCGTTCAGGCTCATCACCAGGAGGGCGCCCACGTCAGCGCGCTCGATGAGAGTGGATGTGGTTGTTCCCCCGTATTCCACGTCCCACGTGTTGCGGTCGTACGTGCTCTGCAACGCGAACTTGAGTTCGTCGGTGGTCCGGCCCGCGGTGAAGAAGGCGCTGAGGTACTTCCCCGTCTGCGCCGACTCACCGCTCAGATATCCGTTTCCCCCCACCCGGAACACCCAGTAGTCCCACGGGTCGTCCTGGCCACCCGCGGCTGGCGGGCCCCGCGGTCCACCTCCGCCCGTCCCCTCCGGTCCCGCCGGGATCGACATCTGGATACGGTCGGCGAGAGGCGTCTCCGCCACGTACCGCCCCAGCCCGAGCTTCAGCCGCGCCGCGATGGCCTGGCGGACCTCGTCGTCGGTGGCGTCGCCGGCGGTGTTGACCTTGAGTTCCTGATCCTGCCCTTCGAACTCCTCCCTGCCCATGAAGACCAGCGCGTACTGCCGCCCCCCTCCGCCGGTCGTCTGTGTCGTGACCATGACGTGGACGTCGGCGTCCTGCCGGTCGCGCACCCAGTTCACCCAGGGGATCTCACGCCGGAGGAATTCGTCGTCCCAGCATCCGAATCCCTGGCAGTCGTAGAAGAGGTTGATGGTTTCGCCGGCCTCGGGCCCGCTCTGGGCCCGGAGTGGAGAGGTGAGCGCCATCGCGAGGAGAGAGGCTCCGAGTACCCGTCCGATCCACATCCCGCACCTCCATTGTCGGAGTCGTGATCACCGCACGCGGAGGGGCGCCACGGGGTGAGTCGAGGGTAAGACGCCGCGAGGGGCCGCAGCGTTGCCGGTATGACGAAGGTCCTACACGATGGATTCGAGTGATGTTCCTGCTGCGGACATGGTGCGAGCAGGGTGACGAACGCGGCCGGCCCCGCTACATGTACGCGGTCAGGAGCTCCTGGAGCGCATCGGGGTTGTCCGCATTCACCCAGTGCCCTCCCGCCACGCGGTGGAGGTGCGTCCGGCCGTTGGCGCGACCCGCGGCCTCCGTGCGCGCGCAGGCTCCGTCGGAGAGGACACTCGACTCCTCGGCGCGGATCAGGTGCATCTGCGCCCCGGCCGGCGGATCCTCCACCACGTCCCACGTGTCGGTGGCGAAGAAACTGCGCATGAGCGACTCCATCTCGTTGGCGTCGAGGCGCCACCGGTAGCCGTCGTCTTCGTGGACGAGGTTGGTGGACATCCACTGCGCCACGGAGTTGGGGAACCCTTCCGATTCGACGGCGGCGATCCCGGCGCCGCGGTCGGGAAAGGGACCGGGGTAGAGCCGGAGGACGCGCAGCATCCCCCACGCGCTCCCGTCGGGGGCGCGCGCTTCGGGAGTGGAGTCCACCACCCAGACCCGCTCCAGCGGCACGGGAGCGTGCCTGGCATACACCATCGCGACCTTCCCCCCGAAGGAGTGTCCCAGGATGGCCCGCGCCTCGAGGCCCTCCCCCTTCACCAACGCGGCGAGGTCGTCGGCGCATGCTTGCACGGTGTGTGGGGGAGGGAACCCCGTGGAGCCGCCGTGCTGCCGCAGGTCCACGAGGACGGCTCCCCACTCGGGACGCGCCTGCACGAACCGGCGCGCCACCGACGCCCAGTTCCGTCCGGCCCCGTAGATCCCGTGGAGGACGAGGATCCAGCGGGTGGGCTCGGGAGCGCCCGCGGTGGCGATCTTCTGGTGATGGAGGATGGGCATGGGCTTCACTCGCCGTTTCGGGACGTGGGAGTCCCACCAAGGTAGCGGATCGGCCCGGGCGGGTCTCGCCACGTTGAGGACGCGGGAATGGTTGCGTTCCCCGGGGGCGGGGTGCATCCTCTCCGCGCCGATCTCCTTGCCCTCCCACCATAGAGGATCGTCATGAAGACCCTCCTGAAGGTCGTTCTCGGACTGGCCCTGGCCCTCGTCATCCTCGCGTCGACGGGATACGCCTGGGCCTCGTTCACGGTGAAGTCCAAGCTCTCCCGCACCTACGAGGTGCACGACGTGGACTTCCCCATTCCCTATCCGACCGCGGAAGCATCCGCCGAAGAGTCGGGTGTGCCGGACGCGACGGCCGACCTATCGGTCGCCGGGGGCGAGGCCGGGGAGGTCCCGGAAGACGCGGCACTCGCCGCCGCCCGGGACCGTGGGAAGCACCTGGTGGAGTCCCGCTACGCCTGCATCGAGTGCCATGGGGCGAACTTCGGCGGAGGCACCATGATCGACGCGCCGCCCATCGGGCGCATCCTCGGCCCCAACATCACCCGGGGCGAGGGGAGCCGGACGCTCGCGTACACGACCGCCGACTGGGACCACATCGTCCGTCATGGGATCAAGCCCGACGGGACGCCCGCCGCCATGCCCTCGGTGGACTTCCTCCTCATGTCCGACCAGGAGTTGTCCGACATCGTGGCCTACGTCACCTCCGTTCCCCCGGTGGACAACACGGTGCCGGCGCCCACCCTCGGACCGTTGGGGAAGCTCCTCATCGCCACCGACCAGCTCCCGTTGTCGGCGGACGTGATCGGGTCGCACCAGTCCGAGCACGCGGCGTACCCGCCCGCCGCCGCGGCATCGGCGGAGTTCGGGCGCCACCTGGCGGGGATCTGCACCGGGTGCCACGGATCGGCGTTCGCGGGCGGTCCCGTGCCTGGCGGTGATCCCAGCTGGCCGCCGGCCCGCAACCTCACGCCCCACGAGGACGGCCTGGCCGAGTGGACGTACGACGACTTCGTCCGGGCGCTCCGTGAGGCGAAGCGTCCCGACGGCACCGACATCCGCATGCCCATGGCCGGCATGACCCAGTACGCGGCGAACATGACCGACACGGAGATCGAGGCGCTCTGGGCGTATCTCCGCACCGTCCCGCCCATGGCGAGCGGTTCGTGAAGCGTCGCGGATGGGCCGCCCGCGGGGGGGTGTGGGTCGCCGTGCTCGGGCTCGGTGCGTGCGCCCCACCGCGGGACACCCGCCCCAACATCCTCCTCGTCTTCACCGACGACCACGCCGCCCACGCCGTGTCGGCGTACGGGTCCGTCCTCAACGAGACGCCCAACATCGACCGGCTGGCCCGGGAGGGGATGCTCTTCCGCAACGCCTTCGTGACCAACTCCATCTGCGCGCCCAGCCGCGCCACGGTGCTGACCGGGCAGTACGGGCACCTGAACGGCGTCCCCACGAACCGCGACTCCCTCCACTCCACGGCGGTGACCTTCCCCAAGCTCCTCCAGGGGGCGGGATACGAGACGGCCATCATCGGGAAGTGGCACCTCAAGGCGCGCCCCGAGGGGTTCGACCACTTCGAAGTGCTCCGGGATCAGGGGACCTACTACAACCCCGTCTTCTTCACGCCGGGAGACAGCGTCCGGTATATCGGATACACCACCGACATCATCACCGACCGGGCGCTGGAGTGGCTGAACCGGGATCGGGACGCCGAACGACCCTTCCTCCTCATGTACCAGCACAAGGCGCCCCACCGGGAGTGGTCGCCCGGCCCCGAGGAGATGGACCTCTACGAGGGCGAGGAGCTCCCCGAGCCCTCCAACCTCTTCGACGACTGGGAGGGACGCACCTCGGCGGCGGGCACGCAGGAGATGACCATCGCCCGGGACATGACGGAGACGGACCTCAAGCTCGTTCCTCCCGGGAACCTGACCGAAGAGCAGCTCGCCCTCTGGAACGCGGCGTACGGACCGCGCAACGAGGAGTACGAGGCCGCCGGCCTCACCGGAGACGACCTCACGCGCTGGAAGTACCAGCGGTACATCAAGGACTATCTGCGCGCCGTGGCGGCCGTGGACCGCAACCTGGGCCGTATCCTGGATTGGCTCGACGCCGAGGGGCTCGCCGAGAACACCATCGTGGTCTACACCTCGGACCAGGGGTTCTTCCTGGGGGAGCACGGGTGGTTCGACAAGCGGTGGATGTACGAGGAGTCGCTGCGGACACCCCTCGTGGTGCGCTGGCCCGCCGGGGTGGCGGCCGGATCCGTGGACACGCACTTGGTGCAGAACCTGGACCTGGCGGAGACCTTCCTGGACGCGGCGGGGGTGTCGGTTCCCGACGTCATGCAGGGGCGCAGCCTCCTCCCCCTCCTCCGCGGGGAGGATCCGGGGGATTGGCGCGACGCCATCTACTACCAGTACTTCGAGTATCCGGGATGGCACATGGTGCGGCGGCACTACGGCGTCCGCACCGACCGCTACAAGCTCATCCACTACTACGAGATCGGAGAGTGGGAGCTCTTCGACCTCCAGGAGGATCCCCACGAGATGCACAGCGTGTACGGGGATCCCGGGTATGCGGAGATCCAGTCCTCGCTGTACGACCGTCTCATGGAACTGCGTGCGGCGTACGACGTCCCGGCGGAGGATCCGGTGCCCTACACGCCCTGGCCGCCGGGGTCGTAGGCGTCCCCCACGAATCCACGGGGACCAAGGGGATCGCGAGCGCGCCGCACGGCGCGAGGAACTCCCGCGGAGTCCTCCGGCTCGCGCCCCGGGGCTTGTGGTCCACGGGGGCGCCGGGGCAAGTTGGCCCCCGCCCGCGTTCCGTCCCGTTTTCCGGTTCCTGGAGGGTCCCGTGGACATCGCTGCGATCCACCCGTTGCTGAGCGCCGTCCAGGAGGCGGCGTCGGCCTCGCACGTCCCCATGACCTGGCGGGTGCGCGCGTTCTCCGGACTCCTCGTCCTCCTCGGGATCGCCTGGGCCCTGAGTACCGACCGGAAGCGGATTCCGTGGCGGGTGGTCCTCTGGGGGGTGGCGCTCCAGTTCCTTTTCGCCCTCGTGATCCTCAAGACTTCCTTCGGAGCCGGGTTCTTCGAGGGGGTGAGCGGTGGGGTGCGGGCCCTCCTCCGCTACGCGGACGCGGGGGGGCGATTCCTCTTCGGGAACCTGGTGGGGAACGAGATCCCCGTGGGGGAGGGAGTGGCGGGGAGCAACGACCCCATCGCGGTGACGGAGGGCGTGGTCGCGCGGTCCGGCGCGTTCTTCGCCTTCCACGTCCTCCCCACCATCATCTTCGTGTCTTCCGTGATGGCGGTGCTCTACCACCTTCGCGTCATGCAGGGGATGGTGAAGGGGGTGGCGTGGGTGATGCAGCGCACCATGCGAACCTCCGGGGCCGAGACGCTCTGCTCTGCGGCGAACATCTTCGTGGGGCTCATGGAGGCGCCGCTGGTGGTGAAGCCCTTCGTGGCGCGCATGACCAACTCGGAGCTCATGGTGGTGATGACGGCGGGGATGGCCACGGTGAGCGGAGGGACGCTGGCCGCGTACGCCGGGATGCTCTCGCCGTACCTGCCGAACATCGCGGGGCACCTCATCGCCGCGTCCGTCATGTCCGCGCCGGCGGCCATCCTCCTGGCGAAGCTCATGGTGCCCGAAGAGGGCACGCCCGAGACGGCGCGCACCCTGGACGTGCACGTGGAGCGCCCGGACGTGAACGTCATCGACGCGGCGGCGCGGGGGGCCGCCGAGGGGCTCCGCCTGGCGTTGGCCGTGGGCGCCATGCTCATCGCCTTCATCGCCATCGTGTCGCTTCTCAACGCCGGGATCGGGTGGATGGGTGGGCTCGCGGGAGTGGAAGGCCTGACCATGCAGTCCATCCTGGGATGGGCGCTCCGCCCCGTGGCCTGGCTGGTCGGCGTCTCCTGGGTGGACGCGGGTTCGGTGGGTGAGCTCATCGGCATGAAGACCGTGCTCAACGAGTTCGTCGCCTACGTCCACATGACCACGATGATCGACGGCGCGGGAGCCCTGGCTCCGCGGTCGGTGGTCATCGCCACCTACGGGCTGGCCGGGTTCGCCAACTTCGGCTCGGTGGCCATGATCCTGGCTGGTTTGGGAGAAATGGCTCCCGACCGGCGGCACGATCTGGCGAGGATGGGAATCCGTGCCATGATCGCGGGTACGCTGGCGGCCCTCATGACGGCGGCCTTCGCGGGAATGCTGATTTGATCACCACGTTCCCCGAAGTGGTGGCCGTGGGAACGTTGGCGTTGGACACGGTGGAGACTCCCTCGGCGCGGGAGGTGGACGTACCGGGCGGGTCGGCCCTCTACTTCGCGGCCGCGGCGCGCTTCTTCGCCCCCGTGTCGGTGGTGGGGGTGGCCGGGGAGGACTATCCCATGGAGGTGCTCACGCGGATGGAAAGCGAGGGCGTGGACGCGTCGGGTGTCCGCGTCGTCCCCGGGGAGAGCTTCCGCTGGCACGTCCGCTACGGGGCGTCCCTCGGGTCGCGGAAGACGCTGGCCACCAATCGTGGAGTGGCGGTACGGGAGGCTCCCGTTCTCGCGGACCACCACAGGAACTCTCGCTTCCTCTTCCTCGGGAGCACCCACCCCCGTATCCAACGGGCCGTTCTGGACCAGGCTGGATCACCGCGGCACGTCATCGTCGACACCATGACCCACTGGATCCACGACGAGAGGGACGAGCTGGAGGACGTTCTCGTTCGGGCGGATATCGTGCTGGTGAATGAAGAGGAGGCCATGGCGCTGGGAGGAACCGGCGACGCGGTGGGAGCCGCCCTGGGGTTGGCCGGTCGCCTGGAGGACGAGCGCGGGAGTGGCGAGGTGGTGGTGGTGGTGAAGCGGGGGAGGCACGGCGCGCTGGCCGTGCGGAGGGGCGCGGTACACGCGGTCCGTGCCGTGGCCGACGTCGTGGCGGTGGACCCCACCGGAGCCGGGGACGCCTTCGCGGGAGGGTTCGTGGGCGCGCTGGCCCGGCACGGGTGGGACGTCGGGAACGCCATGGCCCACGGATCGGCCACGGCCTCGTTCGCGCTGGAGTCGTTTTCCGTGGAGGCCCTCCAGCGGGCGACGGCCGTACGGGTCGGGGAGCGGGCCGGCCGCGTCGGTGGGTGACGGGAGTACCCCATCCGTCTCGGATTGCCCACATTTACACGATCCCGCACAGCGTCAACGGAGCAAAGGAGCGACATCGAGCATGTCGGCACCCAGGAAGCGTCTCATCGTGGTGGGCGACCGCGTTCTCATCCAGCCCGAAGAGGGCGAGGACAGGACCAAGGTCGGGCTCTACCTGCCGGCGAGCGCCGTGGACAAGCAGGCGGTGCAGGGCGGAACGGTGCTGGCCACGGGACCCGGAAACGCCATCTCCGCGCCCACGGAACTCAGCGAGGAGCCGTGGAAGATCGGGAACACGGGAGAGCCCCGGTACGTGCCGCTCCAGGCCCGCGTGGGCGACTTCGCCATCTTCTTCCGTAGCGCCGCCGTGGAGATCAGCTTCGAGGGCGAGCGCTACCTGGTGGTCCCCCAGGCCGCCATCCTGACCCTGGTCCGTGAAGAGGACGAGGACGACGCTCTGAGAGGGTTGTAGAGCCGGCGTGTCCATCGAGCGATACCGGTCCATCATCCCGCGCTGGAACGAGTTCACCGACACCATCAACCGTCCCGAGCCCACGGTGTTGCGGGTACGGCGCGGAAGGATCGCGCCGGCGGATCTGGTGGAGCGTCTGGAGGCACAGGGGTACAGCCTGGCTCCCCTGGACGGGATGCCCGACTTCTTCCAGGTGGTGGACGGCCCCCGCCCCGTCTCCTTCACCCTGGAGCACTGGATGGGGCTCTTCTACGTCCAGCAGGCTTCCACCGGAGTGGCGGCGCCGGCGCTGGCGCCCCTCCCCGGGGAGCGCGTCCTGGACCTGTGCTCCGCGCCCGGCGGGAAGACCACCCACATGGCGGAGCTCATGGAGGACCGGGGTGCGCTGGTGGCGTCCGACGTGAGCGAGGGGCGCATCCGGGGGCTCCTGGGGAACGTGTACCGCCTGGGCCACCCCAACATCATGGTGGTGTCCGGAGACGGGCGCTCCTTTCCCGAGGAGGCGTGCTTCGACCGCGTCCTGGTGGACGCGCCCTGCTCGGGGGAGGGAACGCTGCGCAAGAAGAGGGGGACGCCTCCGCGCCAGTCCACCTCGTTCATGGGGTACGTCACCCGCGCCCAGGAAGAACTCCTCCGCAAGGCCGTGCGCATCACCCGGCCGGGAGGGACCATCCTGTACGTCACCTGCACCTTCTCTCCCGAGGAGAACGAGGCGGTGGTGGACCGCGTCCTGCGCGAGGAGCCGGTGGAGATGGAGCCCCTCACCCTTCCCGTCCCCCACGAGCCGGGGGTGACGGAGTGGGAGGGACGCCGCTTCGATCCCCGCCTGGCGGGGACGTGCCGCGTGTACCCCCACCACTTCGATTCGGGGGGGCTCTACCTGGCCAAGCTCAGGCGTCTCGATGGCGCCGGCCCGTGCGGCGCGGAGTGGACACCCGTCCCGAGTGTATTCCCCGGTGAGGAGATGGCGGCCGGGGAGGCGGAGGCGTTGGGAGCCCGTGCCCGGGAGTTCCTGACGGAGCGCTTCGCCCTTCCCCCGGAGATCCTGGACGGGTTCCAGGTGATGTTCCGGGGAGGGCGGGCGTGGTTCCACACCCTGGAGGGATGGCCCGCCGAGGCGTGGAGCCAGGGTCCCTGGCGCCCGGTGTCGGTGGGGTTCCGCGCCGTGGAGTTCGACGGCCACGGGAGGCCGCGCCCCACCAACGACCTCCTCCAGTGGCTCGGCCCGGCCCTACGCGCCGGCGTCCTCGACCTCACGGAGACGGAGCTGCGGCGGCTCCTGGAGAGGGAGGATCTGGGGCGGATGGGCGTGCCTCCCGGATACCTGGCGTTGGGGTGGGAGGGGACGGTGCTGGGACGCGGGTTCTCCACCGGGGAGGAGGTGCGCAGCGAGGTCCCCAAGACGCGGGTGGCGGATCTGGCGCGGATATTCTGAGGAAGGGCGCCCCGAAAGTCGGGTTCCGGGACCTGTCGCCATTCGAGCGGACGCAATAGAGTCCACGGCATGAGCGCTCTTCGTCGGAGGTGGCGGTCGGGGAGATCCCCGTCGTTCGCGAGTCGAACCGTTCGTGCCGTCTCGCTCGCATCCGCGTTCGTGCTCGCTGGAGACGGTGCGGCGGCACAGACGCCACCAGTCCTCGAGTTGGGTCGTCCTGACCGCGCCGCGGCGTACGGCTTCACGGCCATCTCAGCGGTCCGAGAACTGAGCGAGGATAGCCTCCTCGTGGTCGACCGTGGCGAGGATAGACTGCTCGGCGTGCGGTGGAGTGCGCCGGACGTGGTCCATATCGGAAGGCGGGGGGAGGGACCCGGGGAGTATGAATGGGTCGGTGACCTTGTTTCGCTGAGCCGTGACACGACCCTCTTCACCGGTCGGAAGGACAACCGCTGGTTGTTGCTCGACGGCTGGCGGATCGTCGCCACCCTGGGGGCTGGTCAGCCGTTGGTGGGTCGTCTGGGAGCATCCATCGACGGGGCCGACCACCGGGGACACCTGGTGAACATCGACGGCCCGGCCCTTCAGATCGAACGCACGCTGGTTCGAGCCGATCGCCGATCGGGAGAGGTTCAGTCGCTCGGTGGTGTTCGCGGATACGATCCTGGAGGAATTACGATGCTGCCCGGCCGGGGGGGGCGTCCAAGGACTCTGGTGGGGGGGAACCCCCTCCGCAGTGCCGACCATGCCCTGGCGTTCGCCGACGGGGCTGTCGTCGTGGTTCGCTCCACCCCGTACGAGGTTCGCTGGTGGATGCCACAGGGTGGTTGGGGACCGACGGTGGCACTCCCATTCGAGCGGGTGCGGGTAACGAGAGATGAAATGGAGGCCGCGATGGAGCGGATGCGGCTTCCGCCGGGGACCGACCCGAAAGAGCTTCCTGGATGGCCACCCATCGTTCCGGCGGTCCGGGAGACCGTCCGGACGGTCCCATCTCTCGTCGCCACGCCGGACGGGTGTGTGTTGGTCTTCCGGACGCCGACCATGGCGAGGCCCGGGAATCGCTACGACGTGGTGTCGCGGAGAGGAGAAGTGGTCGCCCAACTCTCGCTTCCCGATGACGATGTGGTGGTGGGGTCGGGAAGCAGGGCTCTCTTCGTGGTTCACACGGACGAACTCGGGCTCCAGACCCTTCGCCGATATCGGTGGCCCGGGGCCCGATGCGCTTGAGTCACGTTCCCGGGGTCGACTCGAAACTCGCCTGACGACAACGGCGCGACGACTCCTTAGGGGCGCCGCGTCACCCCCGCCCCTCCAGCAGGAACCGCACGAAGGCCGCGTCGGTGGGTGCCAGCGGCATCTCCGTGAGCTCCTCCGGCGTGTACCACCCCACTTCGGTGTGCTCCAGCGCGACCGGCTCTCCCTCCACCCGGGCTTCCACGAACTCTATGAGGAAGGGGGAGCCCGCGTCCTGTCGGGAGAAGACGACCGCGCCCACGGATCGGACGTCCAGGTGGAGCTCCTCCAGGAGCTCCCGCCGCGCCGCCGCCAGGTGGTCCTCCCCGTCGTCGCTCTTCCCGCCGGGGAACTCCCACAGCGCGCCATGGCGCTTCTCCGGCGGACGCCGGCCCAGGAGGTAGCGTCCTTCGCGCTCGATGACTACGGCGACGACGTGGATGATGGTCATTTCCGAAGCTG
>Ga0224501_10000965_pt1 | contig 22068 bp, 17 predicted proteins | sample SF_Oct11_sed_USG_4_FD_169105 | JGI IMG/M metagenome (GOLD analysis project Ga0224501, IMG submission 169105) | Sediment microbial communities from San Francisco Bay, California, United States - SF_Oct11_sed_USGS_8_1 | ecosystem: Environmental > Aquatic > Marine > Sediment | place: USA...
TGTACTTCCAGGATGAGGATAATATTCTGGGAACGTCGTTCATGCCTTACCTGCAGAATGTGGCAGGTCTGACGGGCGTGAACTATCGTCTGGAGCCGTGGACGTACCGCGAAGACGAGGGTTGTGAGCTGGGTAACATGTTCACGCCTTGTGTAGCGGCCGGAGCTGATCCTGCAACGCCGACATTGAAGGCCCATGCCGGTGACAAGGTGATGATCAACGTGTTCGGGGCTCACAACGAGCAGAACCAGATGTTCAATTTGGACGGCCACCAGTGGCGGCGTCATCTGAACCAGGATGGTTCGGATATGATCGACGTTGAAGAGTTTGGTGGCGGCGAATACATCCAGGCGTTTCTCCTGAATGGTGCTGGCGGGACTTATCATAATCCCGGCACGTACCTGTGGCTGAACGCCCGGACGCCTTACCAGCAGGCAGGCCAGTGGGGTTATATGAAGGTCTTGCCGGCGGGTGACCGCTCCATTCTGCCTTTGGGCGGCGCGACTCCAGGTAACCTGAAGTCAGCCTCCAAACCGGTGGATGAACGCCTGTCGATGAAATAATTGAAAATAATTGTTGATCGACAGTAGTAAAATGTTTTATAAGGGGCCTCTAGTATAGGGGCCCCTTTGCTTTGAGTCGGACCTTTTTGCGCTCTTTTATGCTAAAATCCAGGGCTCAAATTTTAAAAAAATTTTGTCTCAGTTTGTGGAGTTAGTTTGTTTAATTATTGACTAAAAGGAGAAGACAGGAATGATTAGAAAAACCTTAATTACGTTAATGGTATTCAGTGTGGCCTTGGTTTTTGGTTCTTCCGCTTTTGCAAAAAAAAGCGATTATGAAGAAGGCGCCGTCAGTGGCGGCGGTTCAATCAGTGGTTCGGTTTCACTGAAAGGCAATCCTCCCCCTCCCATTATGGAAGACCTGAACAAGGGTAAAAACGTGGAGTTTTGCACCACTCATCCAGATACCAAAGAAGGTGGAATTCGCCCCCGGACAAAAGTTGCAGCTAAAGGTGGCAAATTGAGTGGAACTGTGGTTTTCATCGAGGAGATCAGCAAAGGTAAGGCCTGGGATTGGAAAACTATGAATTTTGATTTCAAAACCTGCGATATTTTTCCGAAAGTTGGCGTTGTTAAAAAAGCCTCTAAAGAAGAGAAAAAAGCTGGTGGTGTTGCGAAGATTACCAATCAAGACCCGGATATTCTTCACAATCCGCATGGGTATTCTGTAGTTGGCGCCAACCGCAAAACGTTGTTCAACAAGCCTCTGCCCAGCAAAGGCGATGTTGCGGATGTGTCCAATAATCTTGCACGTTTTAAAGAAGGTAAAGACCTTCATTTCTTCTTGCAATGTGATCAGCACAACTACATGGAAGCTGATGGCCGTATCGTTTGGAATCCATACTTTGCTGTGACCGGAGATGATGGTTCCTTCAAAATCACGGATGTGCCCGCTGGTAAATATAAAGTTACCGCATGGCATCCTTATGTTGGTGAAGTGTCTTCTGAAGTTACTGTAAGTGGTGGTGCCGATGCAGCACAGGATTTCACCCTTACCGCCAAGTAATTTAATTTGGTAAGTTTTAAAGTTATTAGAAACGCCGGAACTTCGGTTCCGGCGTTTTTTTTTATCAATTCATTGATTGGTTTTTTGAAGGTAAGGTATGTTTGATTTGTTCTTTTTTACTGTATCCGGGGATGGTGGATTATTCGCAATCGATTATTTTCATCCGGGGAATTCAAGGTTGCCACCTGGCATTCCTATGTGGGTAAAGTGAATTCTCAGGTTGGTGTAAATGGTTATAGGAGTTAACGCCAGGTTTCACTTAATTCGTGAGGTAGTTAGACCTTAGCCCGTCAGGAAGTATTTAGCCAAGCCGGGACTTAGGTTCCGGTGTGCTTTTATTGGTTAGGAATTTTTAAGAAGTTTGTCTTTTATCGCGAGTACTTGTTTGACGTGTTCGTTTTCTGCTTGTTCAAGAAGTAATATAGATGTTTTGGCATCCAGGTCTTCGCAGAATTCACCAAGAAGGGAATAAAACTCAGCGGCGATCATTTCCGCTTCCACGGCGAAATCGACCGCCTTTTGCAGGCTTTCGAAAATGGCGTCCGGATTGATGATTTCATCAAGGAGTGGAAATATGTCTGTTTTGAAATTTTCATTTATAAATTCGTGAAGTTCCTTTTTATCTTCCCAACCGTAAAGTTTATCTCCTTTTTTTTCCAGCATTATGCGAAATATTTTTTCGTGCTGGATCTCTTCGTTGTGCATTTTTTCAATGAAAGCTTTGACCATTGGATCTTTCATGTAATGGCTCAGGTTTTTATAGAAAGCCTGGCCTTCGCGCTCCATTTTTAACGAGAGCTCCATAATTTCGTTCGCAGTGATTAATTTTTGATCGCGCTGTGTCATGTTTATTCACTTATGCAATTGGAAAATTGGATAAGAAGTATTTGTAGATTATTACGTTTTGTTTGAAAATGAGATTGAAATATAATGCCCGATTATTTTTGAAAATGAAAACCAATATTACACGGTATTATTACCATTTGGAAATATTTATTCCCCTGGCTAAATTTAGATTAAAAATATTCAAGAAGGATGCTTAAGATATTCAAATTACTTTTAAAGATACTAATATTCGGTTATTATTCAATTTTACTGGGTATTTTTTTTCGGAAGCCCTGAAGCATATCAGGTTTGACTAGTGTTATGGTATTGTTTCAGGATACATTGGCAATTTACTCAGGCTTCTACCATTGAACTCTTTTCATCAAATTGAGCAGAAATTGGCTGAGGATCAATATGCCCCTGAAATCAGGGAATACCTGCTTCCTCATATGGACCTTATTTTCCGTTGCGCCTGCCGTTTGACCCGCAAGGCTCATGATGCAGAAGATTTGACTCAGGAAACCTTTTATTTTGCCATTAAAAACTTTGCTCAGCTTAAAGACCGGGATAAAGCCAAGAACTGGTTGTTTTCTATTTTAAGAAATTTGTTTCTTAAGGATCTGGAGAAGAATAAAAGAAAAATTGATATTGAATTTGATGCTGTAAGTAATACGATCAGCGGCAAAGTTAATATTGAGGAAGATCATTTAAAAATTGAACTTGCCCGGAACCTTCGTTTTGTTTTGAATAAACTGGAGGATCGGTTGAAAGCTCCAATTGAAATGTTTTATTTTGAAAGAAAGTCCTATAAAGATATTGCCCAGGAATTAGAGCTTCCCATTGGAACGGTTATGTCCCGGATAGCCCGAGGCAAAGTCTATATTCGCCGGCTGATGGAAAAGACCGGAAACTGGACCGGCTGAAGTAACCTGAATTTTTTTACTCTCGCCTTGAATGATAGCACTCTTTTTTGGGTGCTTCTGCCTACTGAAATTTTCACCTCACCTTCATCAAAAATATTCTAAAAAAAATTATTTCAGGGAATAAATCCCAAAATAATGGGTCTTTAACCTCGATAGTTGAATTTTATATTGGCTTTGTTATTTAAGTCCTTACTTAATAGGTAGTTACGGATTTCCTGATAATCTTTGCCGCCGGGATTTTGTCAAATGAAGGTTTGGCTCCCGTAAAAATATAATCGTTGGAATTTTAACGAGGTTGTTGGTTTATTTTAGTAATGTGAGAGAGGAGAACCAGTATGGAGAATCAGGTCATTAGATTCACTCGAAAAGAGATGACTGGGCTTGTGGTCAGTACCGTGTTTTTGCTGACCTTGTGTTTGGGAATTCCCCAGGCATTTGCAGCGGCTCAAGCTGAAGGTCATCAGCATTCGGCGGTGGATCGTCCTTTGTGGTTGGACAAACTGGAGAACCAGGTCAACTACGAAGAGATGATGGAAGGTCGGGAAGGCAATCAAGACCGCCTGAACAAGACGTACAAAAGTCTGATGGATCGTCTGAAAGGAAAAATTATGGATCATGCCAGCCCGGCTTCTTCCGGTGGTGTGTTTCATAATTCATGGGCCGGCCATCAGCTCCAGCAGGGGTATCTGCTTGGACCAACGGAGGCCTCCAATGAGGTCTTTAAAGGGGCTCATTGTCCCGCTGGCGTTCCCACTAAGGCTTACGACATTTCGGCAATCAATGTGGAAATTACATTGAACCAGTGGGGAGATTATTTTCCGGGCTACATGTTCTCGCTCGATAAGGATATTGATCGAGTGAGAGGCGAAGAGAAGCGCAACGCCAAAGCCCGTGAGGACGAGCTGGATCCGGGAGCGGTTTCGACCGGTTTCCAGGGTGATGCTATCGCGCCTATGGTTATTCGCGGTAATCAGGGCGACTGTGTCCGGGTTAAATTCACCAACCGTCTGGAAGGTGAGGATGCGGCGTTTCAGATTCATGGTTCTGCAATGATCATCAGCTCAAGCGGAGCTCCCAATTCGGCTGCTTCCAAAGGGGCTGTAGTCAAACCGGGGGCAACGCAGGAATTTGAGTGGTTCATTCCCATTGATGAGCAGGAAGGTTCCCATCTCATCGTCAGTCATGTGGGTCGGGATCCTCAAGCTCTGGGGCTGATTGGCGCGTTCATCGTTGAACCCCGTGGTTCGACGTATCTTGATCCATGGACCGGTGGCCCGCTGGAAAACGGCTGGATGGCCATGATCGCCAACGACGATGCCAAGGACTTCCGGGAATTCGCCCTGTTCTATCATGAAGTGGGTGATGAATCGTTCCGTCCTCTGAACCGTCACGGCGAAATGATTCCCCAGCGCGATCCGCTGACGGACGCATATCGTCCTTCTGCCCGTGCGATGAACTATCGTTCCGAGCCGTTTGGTATCAACAACCTGGCGGTACAGGAAAAAATGTTTCACTATGAGGACGAATCGTTGTCCTACAGCTCTTACACTTTTGCGGATGCTCCCACCACGATTCCCCGATCTTATATGGGTGATCCCGCAAAATTTCGTCTCATTCATGGCGGTGGTGAAGTGTTCCATTCCCATCATCCCCATGGAGGTTCGATTCGCTGGACGCGTTCTCCGAAACGTGAGCCGGGAATTGAAAATCTGATCACTGCGGCCTACGACGGTCCGGTTAAATATCCGGTAGTACGGACGACGACCGACCGTGTAGACGTTGAAGTAATCGGTCCATCCGAGGTTCTGGACCTGGAAACGGAATGTGGTTCCGGTCTGTGTCAGAAGCTGGCTGGGGACTTCCTGTTCCATTGTCACGTAGCGCATCACTATGTTGCGGGTATGTGGGGTTACTGGCGTGTGTACAACACCCTGCAGGATGGTAACTATCCGTTCGGCAGCACCGATGTCATGCGTCCTCTGCAGGAACTTCCCGACCGGAAAGGTTATATTCCGAAGGGTGTCAGCTCCGATCAGTTGGTAGGTAAGGCTATGGACTGGTACGGCAAGAAGTTCAATATTGTAGGAGATGGTAACAGTGATTGGGCCAAAGATGCTCCTGTAGTAAATATTCAGGATTGGGTCAAGTACATGTTGCCGCCTCAAGGTCAGCCGGGTCACACCTCTGACGAAAAAGGTCAGATTCTGGCGTATGACGGCACCGTTTGGGATTATGCATGGGATGGAAATAAGGCGTTGTCTGAGAAAGAGGCAACTTATCAGTTGGCGAAGTACAAATCGCCACATCCCGGCAAGCGTCATCCCATTCAGTTCCACCCGACCAACGGTAAACTGGCATGGCCGCACATGACTCCGCATTTTGGTAAGCGGGTTCCATTTGCGCGGAATCACGGTGGTGCTCCCTGGTTGGAACCGTTTCATAGCTTGACGGACAATACGGTCATCACCCAAACCGAATCGGGTAGTGGTCGGTCCGGTCCAAACCAGGAAAATACGTCTCCCGCAAAACCGGGCGAGCAGGGCCGATGGAGCCTGTGTCCGGAAGGCGCAGGACGTAAGCAGTACAATCTGGTATTCATCAACACGCCGATTGAGTTGTCCGGCGGTTATAAAGGCACGCAGCCGATCATTGATAAGTACGGTTTGATTTACGTGATCGATGAGGAAATGGCTGAGGTCAAGAAAGATCCGAAAAAAGCGATTCCTCTGGTTATTCGTGCCAACGTTTACGACTGTGTGGACCTGTTGTTGACCAGTGAATGGAATGATGATGACTTCACCAACTTCCAGATGTCGAAGTTGAATATTCATCCTCACTTCTTCCAGTTTGACAATCAGGCGTCCGACGGCGTTATTTCTGGTTTCTCATACGACCAGTCGATGCGTCCGTATACGCAGTTCAAAAAGAAAGAAAAGAACGGCCATCATGTTGGTATGCCGGTTCCGATGAACGCTAAAGTATTAAGTGATACCAAGCGTGGAGCCAATACCGTTAAAGTGCAAATGGCCGGTCATGCAACACCCTTCCATTTAGGCGCAGATATCATTGTCGGTATTGAGCGGCCTAATGGCAAGGACGCACGGTGGATCAAGTCGATGAACCCGGCTCCCGGAAAAGCGAAGGATGGTGTTTATACGATCACCTTTACCGAAGGCATGACGCATGCCCACAAGAAGGGTGAAATCGTATCTGCCGAGTTCGTTCGCTATCGCTGGTGGGTCGATGTAGACCTCGGTCTGGTGTTCTGGCATGACCATGCATTTGGTGCCACCACCTGGCCGCATGGCGGTATCGGTTCGACCATCGTTGAGCCCTGGGGCTCTGTCTATCGTGATCCCAAAACCGGAAAGCCGATTCGAAGCGGCCCGGTTGCGGATATTCATGGTACCGAGCCTATTGCGTATGGCCGTAACGGTAGTTTCCGCGAAATCGTAGTGCAGATGCATGATACGGTTCCGCATACGGCTCAATTGGTCAATAAAGGGAATCCTCCCGGCCTGTCTCGCAAGAATGCAATTGCAGCCGGTCAGTCGATTTCCTTCCAGATGCCTCAAACCATGGAAGAAGTGGCTTTCCCGCACTTGAATGGCGGAACGCATACCACAGGTGGCGGTTTCAACTTCCGTGCGGCATCCTTGCCATCGCGGTTGAAGAACGCTGATGCGTCTATGCTGTTCAGCAGCAAAGTGCATCGTGATCCGGATACCCCCATGATTCGTGCCTATGTTGGTGACACCGTTGTATTCCGTCTCCTCCACGGCATGATGAACGAGACACACATGTTCTCGCTTTCAGGTCATGGTTTCCGTCCGGAACGGTATGATGTAGATTCCCGCGTTACCAATGTGTTGCATGTCGGTATCGCGGAACGGTACGACTTGGCCACCACTGCTGGCGGTTATCAGCAGATGGCTGGTGACTACCTGTTCTACGATGGCCGGTCTTCGCATCTGTCAGAGGGTAGCTGGGGTATCTTCCGGGTTTATGACAAGGCCCAGAAAGACCTTCAGCCTTTGATGGGATCGCGTGGCATTCTGCCGTCGAAAAAAGATGCGTGTCCTTCCGGTGCTCCGGTGAAAAACTTCAGTGTAGTCGCAGTTGACAAAGCCCTGAAGTTCAACCCGAAGACTGAAGACGCAATTGAAGTCGACTTCGAGCGGAAGCTTCTGCTTGCCAACCCGAATGGTAAAGTCTTCATGTTGGAAGACGAAGCCACGAAGGCCGCTGATAGTGATGTGATGCCTCATCCTTTGACCCTTCGTGCAAATGTTGGCGATTGTGTCAAGGTCAAGCTCACTAACCGCTTGAAGAAAGGTAAAACCTCCCTTCATGTTAACAACATGGCTTTTGATCCCAAAGATTCCCAGGGTATCAATGTTGGCTACAACGAGGGAGACCAGACCGTTGCAACCGGTTCATCGAAAACCTACACGTTCTACGCCCATCCGGATTATCGACAAACGGGTGGCTTGATCTGGGATTTTGGTGATCTGGTAACCAACGTTCGTGATGGATTGTATGGCGGTATCATCATCGGCCCACGTGGTTCGGTGTATCGCGATCCGGAAACCGGGAAGGATATCTCCCTGGGTAATTCCTGGAAAGCGGACGTCATTATTGACAAATCTTATCCTGAAAATGCCAATCTCGAGAACTACCGCGATTTCGCGCTGTACTTCCAGGATGAGGATAATATTCTGGGAACGTCGTTCATGCCTTACCTGCAGAATGTGGCAGGTCTGACGGGCGTGAACTATCGTCTGGAGCCGTGGACGTACCGCGAAGACGAGGGTTGTGAACTGGGTAACATGTTCACGCCTTGTGTAGCGGCCGGAGCTGATCCTGCAACGCCGACATTGAAGGCCCATGCCGGTGACAAGGTGATGATCAACGTGTTCGGGGCTCATAACGAGCAGAACCAGATGTTCAATTTGGACGGTCACCAGTGGCGGCGTCATCTGAACCAGGATGGTTCGGACATGATTGACGTTGAGGAGTTTGGTGGCGGTGAATGGATCCAGGCGTTTCTTCTGAGCGGTGCTGGCGGGACTTATCATAATCCCGGCACATACCTGTGGTTGAACGCCCGGACGCCTTACCAGCAGGCAGGCCAATGGGGTTATTTGAAGGTCTTGCCGGCGGGTGACCGCTCCATTCTTCCCTTGGGCGGCGCGACTCCAGGTAACCTGAAGTCAGCCTCCAAACCGGTGGATGAGCGTCTGTCGATGAGATAATTTGCTTCTCATCGTTTTACTTGATCTAAATGGCAAGGGAACCTTCGGGTTCCCTTGCTTTTTTTTGATCAGTGTCTCCATTTGATTACGAGTCCGGTGTTTACAGGCATTCTATTGGTGCAACTAAACCGATTTTAAGTTATCATTTTGTAATTGAATTAAGTGTTTTTCCCTCCTGCAGAACATCTTGGTATTTTTGAATCATGCGGAAATTACTTTATAACTCATTGATTTTATTTTCTTTATCCTTTTTCTGGTTATCGGCTGCAGTTGATGCGTACTCAGGAGAGGAAGAGATGAGTTCCCTTGCCATGCAGGGACGTCCTTTGTTCCTTCACTACTGTGCCGCCTGCCACGGGGTGACCGGGGATGGGGATGGATATAACGCAGAGCAATTGGAAAAGGAGCCCGCTGAACTGTCTAATGAAAAGTTCATCGGTAAAAAGAAGGACAGCCAGATTTACCGGGTTATTAAATTCGGTGGCCTTGGGGTTAAGAAGTCTCATTTAATGCCTGTATTCGGCCATACATTGTCCGAGGAGGAGATATGGTCGCTGGTGGCCTATGTCAGATATTTGGCCGAAGATGACGATCACCCGGTAACAGTTCCAGCGGATGTATCTAAAACTCGGCCGGCCAGTTTGCCATTGGCCCATGACTCTGTAGAGAGCTTTAGTGAATGGTTTTTGAAAAATGGTACGGACTCAACCCTGATATCCAAGGGGGAAAAGCTTTTTCGAAAAAAGAAGAGTTGTTATGCCTGCCATCAACTGGATGATGAGGGTGGGGTGGTTGGTCCCGATCTGTCCCGTGCGGGTTTTTATTATACCCCGGAATGGATATTCAGATGGATCGGTAATCCCCAAAAAGTGAAACCAGAATCCAGGATGCCAAATCTTGGATTAAATAATGAGGAGTGTCGGGCAATAACCGCGTTTTTAGTCAGTCTTCAAGAACCGGAATTTAATAAAAAATGGCAAGGTTATCTGGATTCGCCTGGTGATGCGGTACAAGGAGAGAAGATTTTTTTCGATGCTGAGGGGAAGGCGAACTGTGGCAAATGCCATGCCGTCAATGACCGGGGGGGGAAGGTCGGCCCACCTTTGAGTTTTGTCGGAACCAGTAGGACCAAGGCCTTTCTTTTGGAGTCTATTTTAAAACCCAAAGCGGTGATCACTTCAGGTTATTCTTCGGTATTGATACTGACCAAAAAAGGAAAATTTATAACCGGAATTAAACTGAATGAAGATGATTCATCAGTCGACTTGATAGATAAGGAAGGAACCTCTCTTCACATTTTGAAGAATGATATTAAAAGGTTTAAAACTCAGAAAATTTCCATCATGCCGGGCAACTTTAAAGATATTCTCACCGAAGAAGAAATACGCCACCTGCTTGCCTATCTGGCAACTTTGAAAATCCAAAACTAGTCATTCTCTTACTGTATTTATTCCAGCGTCAATTGAAACCAGCTGGAAATCGATTTTTGTGATCCCGTTTCTTTCGTATTTCCGTCCCAGGCATTGACCGCTATGGGAATGGGGGCTCCTGTCTCAAACTGGACATCATTGTTATTATCAGGTGTGATCCGTTTTCGTTTAACCACCAAATTATATTGTCCATACTTGTAAATTGCTTTGGATTGAATCTGTTGCTCGGGCTCCTGTTGATCTGTGATTTTAGTCACGCCGTTGGCGGTCAATTTAGTTAATTGATTGGGATAAGATTTCCATTGCCATAAATTAACTGAATGGTCCCTATCCCCATTCAGAAAATAGGGCAAAGAGCCATCATTGGATTTTCCGACCGGGAACTGTAGAGCAATGGCATCGGGAATTTTTTGCGGCTTGGGAGCCTCCTCTGACTTTTCATCTTCTTCTCCCAATGCCGATTGTAATTCCGGGGGCAGGGGAGGAGGCGGAGATACAAGAACATCGGTCGATGTTTTTAAAATGGGATCCACTGTGGGGTCATCCCATCTCAGTTTAAAAGCAATTTCATCCGCGTTATAAATGGCCTGAATCCATATATTGTCGATGGTTGGATAAAATAATTTTTCAGCTTCAAGAACCTGGCCTCCCATCGGAATGAAAACAGAGGGGGCTGATTCCCATGCATCATCATCCGGGTTTAAAGATAAAGGTCCTTCCGTTTTAACGGCTTTGATATCTTTGGAGATTTCTGGGTTTTTGAGTTGAGCCAGAGTGGTGACATAATGGACGATATCCCAGATTTCCTTGTCTTTGTAAATCCGTTTTGAGTGTCGCGGCATCGCAGTGGTTGAAAGTCCAGTGCGAATGGTCAGGAAAAGATCTTTTGGAGTACTGCCCCGTCTGAACGTCCAGGGTTTGGTTAGATTCCTGGGGCGAATTGCGTCCGATTCAATATCGACATTTCGCTTGGTGGATTCACCGTCGCTTCGGCCCTTCAGGCCATGACAGCCCGAGCAGGTCGCATTGAAAAAGTTTTTTCCACGCTCCAGGCTTTGTTCGTCAAACGGTGGAGGAGACTTGACTTTGGTTAACTTATGGCTTTTGCCCTTTTCCTCAAATTTGGCGAATTTTTTAGATAGCGTTTTCAAATACAATACCAGGCTTTTCAAGTCAACTTCAGGGAAATGTTTCCAGGATGGCATCGTGGTACCGGGCATGCCTCGAACCAGCATTTGATACAAATCGTCATCGGTTGGAATTTTGCCGAAGGGTGTGGTCCGGAATTTATACTGGCCCTTGATGAAATTGCGAGGGCGAGGACTGGAATAGAACGCTGAAACGCCTTTACCGCTCCCATCCTCTGCATGGCAAAAGACGCATTTTTCTGTATAAACTTGCTTGCCTCTCTCAACCGAGGGTTCAGCGGGGGGATCGGGAACGACGGGATTCTTCACATTTTCGAAAATAAAGGCAATGACCTGCCAGGCTTCATCCTGGGAAAGGGTGCCCTCCCATGCGGGCATGGCGGATTCCCAGGGTTGATGAGTGGCGGGCAATCCTTTGCCGCCCTTCATGATTCGCCAGAAGAAATAGTTTTCCTTTTTTCCCTCTGCGATTGTTTTTTGGAAGTCAGCGGGGCGGGGGAAGAATCGATCCCCAAAAAGGCCGCTCCCATCCATTAGGTCGCCGTGACATAAAAAACAGTGCTTAAAATAGACTTCGCCCCCTTTTTTAAGGTTTTGCTTTAAGTTTTCCGGGGCTTGGTGAATGGGGTTGGTGAGGTTTTTAAGTTGAATTTCTTGGTCTTTAAGGCTGATGGCCTCCGGCATATCAGAGGCCGTAGGCGGGTTGAAGGCCAGAGAGGACGATAGAAAAAGGTGCGGCAGCACACCTATGAAAACAACGATTTTAATAGATTTATGCAGCAGTTTTCCGATATCCAATTTAGTCAGCGCTATGCTAAAAAAGGATTAATGGATGCTTCCCGGAACACGGGCGTCTTTTTTGATCCGTCCGGATTTGATCGTTTCGTAGAAGGGTCGGATGACTTCGTCACCGTTGAATACGAAATCCAGGTTAACCGTTTCGCCTTCTGATACTTTGATCATTTTAGTTTGTTTTTTCATCAGAAAATGCCAAGCGGTGGCTTTATATTCTCCGGGAGGGATATTGTCGATTTTGTAGTTGCCGTCCACCTTGGTTTGAAAATAATAGGGATTTTGAACCCGATAGCCCCAGGTTTGCATAAACTCGTGCATACCGCAGATCATCTGGAAAACTTTGTAATGTTTTTGAAAGTGGACTTTGCCTTCTGAAATCTCTTCAGCTGGTATGGGGATATTCAGGATGATTTTTCCGCGCTCACTTTGATAAACTTGGCTGTTGTGCATAACGGCATCCTGATTATCAACAAAAAACGTTCCATCCTGCGGAAGTACGTTCACTTCTGGTGTGAATTTACAGTTTTCAGAAAGGATGTTTATAGGTTTGTTGGGAAAAGGTTTGCCAGACTCCACATGTTCCAAGGTGATCACTACGTCTTTAAACCCGCGCTGTTCATCGGTAATAAAATCAAACAGGATGCGGTTCTGTTCGTCGTCCGTATCCACTTCGGCACACATATCCAGATTGGGGAATAAAACCAGGTGAAACACCCGTGGCTGTGGGATGTCACCCTTTAAAGAGGCTTTTCCCTGCAGGGTTCCACCATTTTTGACTTCAATTTCCTGGTAGGCCCAACCCTGACCGCTCAGGAGAAGTACTGTAAAAGTCAGCAGGGCTAATTGGCTAATTAATCTGGACTTTTTCATGTTTTTGAACTCCCTAATCTATGAAACGCTATAACCTTTAATATATTAGTATTTTTTAATTATGAGATTCCTGGGTGGCCAGTTCAGAGAAAGTGAAATTTACCTGGGTATCATTTTCTCCAACTTCTATTTTACGGGATTCTTCGCCGAGCGATTCGTGCCATAATTTAAGCGTGTACTTCCCCGGTGGTACATCTTTGATTTCAAAGGCCCCGCTGCTTTCCGTTATGGAGTAATAAGAATGAGGCGTAACGACTATATAGGCTTCCATCCAGCTATGCAAATCGCATGAAACCTTGATGACCTCGGGTTCCTCCATTTCCTGGGCATAATCCTGATTTGGTAAAAACATGATGTTTATCGGATCGTTTTCAAAGGAATAGGTGTGAATATTGTGGTTGATAGGATCGCTGGTTAATATTTTCAATTCGGAACCTTGAGGCATTGCCAAAACATGTGGGTAGTAGGCGCATCTCTTTTGATCAATCGAAAATGTCCCCGGTTTGCTTTTCAATTTTTTGGCCTGCTTTCCTTCCAGCCATACCACAACGTTTTTAACTTTTTGATTACTCAGGATTAATGATTCATCCGGGATCTCCGGCCCGCACACTTTTTGAAAATTTCCTGTCTTGTGTGTTGCTGGTGGTGTAATTTTTCCTGTGTAACTGACCTCTCCTTTAATGGTACCCGCATAAACGGTTGGAGTGACGAGCAATAGCGAAAGTATAGCGAAAGTGTTTTTAAACATCTTAATATTGTAAAGGTTTAGGATCATTTGCGGAATCATATATCAAACCGGTTTTAAGTTCAAGTGGGACTTGGGCGGTTAATTTCCCTATTGGAATAATCAGGCTCATTTCATACCAGGTGATAATTTCAATTATAGTTCTTTCTGGTTAAGTTCTAATTAAAGGAATATTAAAAAATACTAATCATTCCATTGATCATATTTAGCTTTTCAAACATGGTTGGCTATTTTAAAATAAGTTTGAAACACCACCTTTTAGACCCTGAATAGAGGGTTTTTATTCCCTAAAAGAGGTTACAAATGAATAAAGTTATCTTCATTCTTCTAATTGCCATTTTTACAGCATCCTCTTCGTGGGCGGGCAGCCCCAAGGCGGGGGATACTGCCCCGGGGTTCTCTTTGGAGTCTGTTTCCGGCGAAAAACACACTCTGAGTGAATTAAAGGGGAAAGTGGTTCTGATTGGCATGTTTCACATATGTGTTCCCTGCATGAACCAGGCGATGGAATTTGAAAAAGTCCGAGAGGCATTAGGTACGGATAAACTGGTTGTTTTGGGAATTAATACCAGTGGGGATTCTAAAAATGCAGTACAGGATTACCTTGCCGGATTTCCTGAGCCGATAAGCTTCCCTTACCTGCTGGATCCGGAGCACTCTGTTCATAAGGCTTATACCCAGAGGGACATGCCCACTGTTTTGATCATAGATGCTGAAGGAATCCTCAGAGCACGAAGCCCTTCGGTGGGTGCAGACCAGTTGATTCCCTACCTCAAAAAATTACTTTAAAGCCTCTATTTTAACCCCAATGTATTAGGCTATCTGATTTCTGTAGCAACTGTTAGCATAGGAAAAAGCAAGTTTGCATTCGTTAGTGCAACTTGTGTTTCCAAATCTCCGGCCCATTTCGGGCTTTCTTTCCCAACTTCCTTTGGCAATCATGCAAATATTTTATCTCGCCAGGATCAATATCGCTACCGAAGACGCCAGCACCCGGCACGTTTTTGAATTTTGCAGGCAGTTCGCGCGTCTGGGGCATCAAGTGACTCTGTTTGTTCCCGATTTAGGCAAGAGGGGGGAACTGGAAGGAGTCCAATTCGTTCATGTTCCGGTAATTTTAAAAAATTCTGGAGTGACTTTTTTCTCCTTTTACCTGAGCCTGTTTTTTGTTCTTTCTTGGCATTGCTTGCAATCCCAGCCCGATATTCTTTATACCCGACTTCAATCCATGGAATGGATGGCTACCATTTTGAAAAGTATTTTTCGCTTTAAATATGTTGTGGAGGTCAATGGATTGGCCCCCGTCGAAATGAAAATTAATGCTGTCTCAAAGGGGTGGATTGTCTTTATTAGTTTAATGGAACGGATTATTTATAAATTGTCGGATCAAGTGGTAGTGCCATCAGTCTTGATCCGCGATTATTTGTTTAAAAATTATGGTCTAAACAAAGATTCCGTGTTGGTGGTGAGTAATGGCGCGAACCCGGAGTTTTCCCGCCCCATGGATAAAACCGAATGTCGGAAACAGCTGAAATTGCCTTTAAATGGGAATTATCTGGTTTTTGTGGGATCTTTAAAGCAATGGCATGGGATTGACCGGTTGATTCCATTAATGCCCACCCTGGTTGAGAAAATTCCCAACCTACATTTATTGATTGTTGGGGACGGTGAAAAAAAGAATGATATGAAACGGAGAATTGATGAGATTTGCATGAGCCGGAATATAATTCTGGCTGGTCGAATCCCTTTTGAGCAGGTCCATGTGTATATCAATGCCGGAGATATTTGTTTGGCACCCTATTTTGAAGAGGGATTAAATGAGACAGGTATTTCTCCTCTCAAAATATTCGAGTACATGGCCTGCGGTCGGCCTATTATCTCGAATCCTGTTGGGGGCCTGGATACACTTTTCAGCCAACACAAAATTGGGGTGATGGTTAATTCTATGGATCCACTGGATTGGGAAAAGCCCATTATAGAATTGCTCGGGGATCCTGAAAAAATGAAAACCTTGGGAGATAACGGTTACAGAGCGGTTCAAACGGATTACAGTTGGGAAGCGATTTGCAAAAAAATTGAGATTGATCTTGAGCAACTGGTTTGCTCAAAATGAAATCTTTTCATCTGTTGGCCGTTATTTTGCTAATAGTGATTCCCTCTCGTTTATTGGCCTTTGATTGGCATTATGAAGGTCGCTTCCGCGCCAGCTCTCTTATCCTGCTGGACCCTCCTCCCGCGGAACTCTCTCGTTTCGACCATGAAGTGGAATTGAGAAACGGCCTGGTCGGCACCTTGTTTGAAAAGGAAGGTCACATATTCGATTACGAGGTAGTCGGCGATTTGCTGTATACCGGGGGTGTTCGGGAAGAAGTCGGTCTGGTTGAGGAATATGATGCCGAATTATTCCGTGGTTGGATCCGGTATGAAAAGGGTAATTTTAAAGTCCGTGGCGGTCGCCAGCAAATTCTTTTTGGTGCCTCGACGCTGTTTCGCCCACTTGGTTTTTTCGACACACGTATCATTTCGGGCATCATTCCACTTACCCGGGGAGTTGATGGGGTGCGGTCGACATACTTTTTAAGCAGTACGTCATCGGTCCAGGGTTGGGCGGTGCCTGCGCAAACCGGCAACCGGATCATCACCGGATTGAGGGGTGAGGCCAATTTCGGTCCGATTGAGGCCGGCCTCGTTGCGCAATATCACCCCAAAACTGATCTTCCTTTTTTGGCCGACTTCAATCTTGAAATGGTGCAAGTGGGATATCACCTCAAGGGTGAATATGTGATTGGTTTCTGGAATGAAAGCCGGTTGGATATTCAGCAAGACCAACCGGGCGAACCTTTAAGGTTTGATACTGTATTCGGGGTGGATTACACTTTCAATATAGGCCAGGGGCTTCATGTTCTTCTGGAGTATTTTCTCAGGACCCAGGAGCCGGGTTTTGCCAACAGAGATTTGAAGCAGGACCGCACCATTCAGGTGCTGGGCCTGCAGTTGGATCAGCCGGTAGGAATAGATGTGGTGTGGCGCGCATTTTTCTTTTTTGACTTGAGCGACCAGAGTTTTCAATTCGGACCTCAAATTGAATACAATATTTTCGACCAATTGTATTTGTATGCCATTGCGCGGATTGGGGGCAGTATCGATGGAAACAATCGTACCGGGCGACTGTACCGTGAATCTCCTGTTCTTTTTACAGGAACCGAGTCGAGTGCGGGATTAACCTTGATCGCATTTTTTTAAGGAGCCCAATGCTTGTTATAGATCATGTGTCGAAGATATACCGGGTGGGGGGACAGGATTTCACGGCTCTTCATGACATCAGTCTAGAGGTGGAAGAGGGGGCATTCATGTCATTCGTCGGTCCCTCCGGGTCGGGAAAAACGACCATCATCAATCTCATGGGGGGATTAGATCAACCGACTTCCGGTGAGATCCTGTTCAAGGGACGTTCTCTCGCCAAAATGGATCGCAACGAATTGGCCGCCTACCGGAGAGAGAATGTCGGGTTTATCTTTCAATCTTATAATCTGCTTCCGGTCTATACCGTTTATGAAAATGTGTTGTTTCCTCTTTTACTGAACGATGAGAAGGAATCGGCCGTGCGGGAAAAAGTCCGAGCCCTGGTCGATCAGGTGGGGTTGTCACCTGAAATCAATAAAAAACCTACCGAACTTTCAGGCGGCCAATGCCAGCGCGTCGCCATTGCCCGCGCTCTGGTTAAGGACCCCGCCCTGGTATTGGCGGACGAGCCGACTGCCAACCTCGATGCCGAGAACTCCTACCATATTCTCGAATTGATGTTGAAGCTTAACCGGGATTTTAAAGCCGCCTTTATTTTTTGCACCCATGATGAAAAAGTGACCAAATATGTTCGGCGGGAAGTTCGTTTGGAGGATGGTTTCGTCGAGTGGGATAAGACCAAACAACCTGAAGGCCATTTTTCATGATATTCCAGATCGCCCTGAAAAATTTTTTAAGGCAGGGGATGCGGTCTTTTTTAAATGTAGTGGTGACCGCCCTGTCCATGGTGGCGGTGGTATTCAACCTTTCCCTGTATAACGGATTCCAGGATCAGGCTGTCCGAAACATGGTGGCAACTGATGTTGCGGGGGGGCATTACCGGCATTCGGGTTTTGATCTTCTCTCTCCAATGGAATGGGAAGACCAGACTTTCCAAACGCCTGGTGTTCTCACCTCACTGCCAGCCACGGATAAAACCGAAGTGTTGGTTCTCCAGGGACAGATTTTTCCCAACCGACGGCTTTTTCCCGTGCAATTGCGTGGATTGGAAATGGGACAATCTTTACTCGACCTGCCGTTCCAAAAATTGGAGGAATGGACAAAACCGGTAGAGGATATCATTCCGATTATTATTGGAAAACAGATGGCAGGAAAATCTCATCTTCATATTGGAGATACCGTGGTCCTGAGATGGCGGGATCGCTTTGGAGCGGTTGATGCCCTGGACGCCCGTGTGGTGGACGTGGTTCCCCTGATCAATCCTCGAATCGATGAAGGGGTGGTGTGGATGCGTCTCGATCACCTTCGTCAGCTCACTCATCGCGAGGGTGAGGTTTCCTGGGTCGCGGTCAAACAGTTTCAGGGAGAAGTCGGGAATACAGAATATGTACCTCCTAATGAATTGCTAAAAGATATTCTCAACCTTATCGAACAGGATCGAAAATACGCGATCATTATCTGGGTCATTTTGATTTTTCTTGCCGGGATCAGTGTATTCAATACGCAATATCTGAATATCTTCAAGCGCCAGCGGGAAATCGGCACATTGATGGCTTTCGGTATGGCGCCTTCGCGAATTGTCCGTTTATTTACAGTAGAGGGTAGTCTTGCGGCCTTTTCTGCGGTGGGGGTGGCTTTGGTTTTGGGATCAATCATATTCGCCTGGTTTCAGAGTGTCGGACTGGATGTGTCTCATTTGGCGGAATCGCAAATTCCGATTCGAGAGAATATTTTTTTAAAAATTGATCCTATAGAAGTAGCGGTTTCCCTGCTGGTTATTTCCGCCATTATGATTGTGGTTGCCTGGGCTCCGGTTCGAAAAATTTCCAGAGTGGAAGCTACTCAGGCTCTGAGAGGCAGGGCCATCACATGATCCGATGGTTGCTGAAGGGAATCTGGCGCGACAAAACCCGCTCTCTGTTTCCATTTCTAGTCATCTCCGTGGGTGTTACCCTGCTGATATATCTGTTGGGATTCATGGAAGGAATTTTTGCTGGAATGCTGGATGTATCCGCACACTTGGATACCGGCCATCTGAGATTTGTTAACAAACCGTTTTATGACGAGGAACACCTGATTCCGCTGGACCGGGCTCTGGGTGGGCAAAACGAAACTCTGGAATGGTTGAGGAAAAACAGCGATCCGCGAATTGAATGGTCCCCAAGGATTCGTTGGGGAGCGATTATGGATGTTCCGGATGAAAAGGGTGAAACCCGAAGTCAGACACCGGTGGTTGGTGTGGCCATAGAAATGTTGGCGGCTGATTCCCCAGAGCGAATCCGATTGGACTTGGAGCGATCGGTAATTGCCGGTCGAGTGCCTTCCGGGCCCAAGGAAATGCTTGTGGGATACAAATTAGCTGAAGCGTTGGGGTTGCAGTTGGACGATTTCGTTACTTTGCTGGGACAGAATTTCGATGGGGGGATGGCTACGGATAACTATAAGGTGGTTGGGTTTGTCCGTTTCGGCCTGGCTGCCATGGATAAGAAAATGGCTCTGATCGATCTTACCGATGCCCAGCAAACCTTCTACATGGAAGATATGGTTACCGACTTCCTGGGTTTTTTGCCCAGGGAAGTGGGATATAAGGAATATGATGTTCTTAAAATAAATATTGAAAGCCATCTTGCTCTGTTTAAACAGAATCCTCCCAAAAACTGGGCCGCGGATGATGATCCCATCATATTATCCATCCTCGATCAAAGAAACCTGCGGGAATTGGCTGTTAAATTTGAGTTGGTTGATGAGGTGGTGGTCGGTGTCTTTGCTTTGTTAATGATCCTTGTTTTGTGGAACGCCGGTCTATTAAACGGCGTTCATCGTTATGGTGAAATGGGACTCCTTCTCGCTATGGGAGAAACGCATAAAAAATTGATCGGACTCATGGCGCTGGAAGCATTCATGATCGGTTTGATCGGTTCCGCCGCTGGCTGTCTGATCGGAGGCGGACTGGTGTATTATCTTCAGGAAGTGGGGGTGAGCACACACGGAATATTCGAAACTTCGGGACTCATGATGAGTGATACCATTCACGCTCGACTCAGCACTTATGCCTTCGTGTTCGCTGTGATACCTGGAGTTACTGCAAGCGTGGTGGGTAATCTGATTGCCAACCTTGCTATTTATCAACGCTCAGAAGCCAACCTGTTTCGTGAGCTGGAGGCAGGATGATAAATTTAAATTTGAAATATTATTGTTTTGCCCTTCTTGTTTTTATTTCGGTCTGGGTTTCATTTCTTCCTCAATCGGGATGGTCAAAGGATGATCTAGCGCAGCGCCTACTTGAAGAGGTGGATAAAAACCTTTGGGCGAATACCAAATTTATTGATGGCCGGTTGATCATCGATAACGGTCGCCGCATCCGAACCTTGTCGATGGAAAGCTGGATGGAAGGAGTAACCAAATCGTACAGTTATTACAAGGCGCCGGCCCGTGAGCGCGGGACTAAAATGTTAAAGCTGGATCGGAAACTTTGGATGTATACTCCCCACACGGACCGCAAAATTCTGATCGCGGGACATCTGTTAAGACAGTCGATGATGGGAAGCGACCTTTCCTATGAAGACATGATGGAAGATGAAAAAATCAGTGAAGCCTATACCGGCAGGATTGATGGGGAAGAAGAAATGGAAGGGATGAAAACCCTGGTCATGACCCTCCAGGCCAAAAGGAAAACCAAGACTTATCAGATGCTGAAGATATGGGTGGACCCGATTAAAAAAATCGTTCTCAAAGAAGAAGCGTATGCCAAAAGCGGAAAGCTTCTGAAGCTCATTCATTTCAAAGAATATCGAAAGGTTGACAATCGCTTGTTCCCCAGGAAAATGATTTTCCGCGATATGCTCAAAGAAAATACCAAGACCACCTATATGTTCGATGAAATTCGATTCGATGTGGATATCCCCTCCAAGTACTTTTCACAGAGTATCCTGAAGCGCTGACCCCCCCCTGTTTTTCAACAAGATTTATTTTTTCCGGAGCTCCCATTTGCCCTTATACTGAATTTAGGAGAAACGTGAGGTCATGAAATCCGGTGAAATTTAAGAAGTGAGGGAACTGTGAAGATGGATTTAGAGGTTTTAAATAACGAGGACGGGAAAACCATGGTTTGGGCAGTAATTGTTCTGGCGGTGATCGGCTATCTCGTCTATCCGGGAACCAGCCCATTCAAAGCGGATTATTATAATCTTAAGGCCGAGAATAACTTGAAAGATTTGCACCGGGCGTGCAATCGTTACTGGGCCGATGGGGTGGCGCAGAAACTGGTTACCAAGGCGACCGGTATCAAGCGCGAGGTCGGAGATTGTGATTTAGAGACAGTGACCAATGATCCTTATAACTTTAAGATGCTGGAAGGGATGAAAATTGAAATCGTTGATGGCACGAAGGGCGGTTTTCAGGCTACCGGACGTCATGACGAGGGAGATAAGTTGATCAAGGTTAATGCCAGCGGTAATATAGAGTCCTGAGTCCTTCGTTATTCGTTCGCTGCAATTGTATTTTCCAGCCATTGTAAGACGTCCCCCAAGTCTTTCACCACGGGCGTGGGTTCGCTTTTAAATTCGTCCCACTCGCCATTGGGATTGAAAATAATCAGTGGTTTTCTGTATTCCATTGCCAGTTGAATTTCCGAGCGTGTTCCCGCGCCGCCTGGAAATGCGACGATTTTTTCTGCAGATAATATGATGATATGATTCCGGCTGGCCGTTTCTTTTCCGGAATCACCGGAGAGATGGAGATGGGTATAGATGGGAACATCGACCCAGGGGTTGGGGTATCCCTTAGGCGGGGAATAAGCGGATCGACCTTCCTTTGTGTCGCAGGGACTGGCGGCGGGAATCACTCCGATCACTCTGCCTTTTCGACTGGAAATTTCTGCGAAGGCCTGTGCCACTGAAGACATCACCCCTCCGCCGCCTCCATTGATCAGATCGCAACCCTTTTCAGCGAGCCAGCGTCCCAGGGGTACGCTGAAGGCTGGATATGTTTCCGACCCAGAACCTATCACCCCAATCAAGGGCCTATTCTCAGACATAAGAACTCTCGGGTTAGGATTTAAATCAGTATCCGATCCGTGCGAGGATTTTCAAAATATTTTCCAAGTGGGTTTCTGTGTTTCCGGAGGGAGTTTTTATTTCTGGAGTTTTCAGGTTCACCTCATCTCCCCGGCGTATCAAATGATATGCCAGCGAAGCCGTTTCTGTCACACGATTTTCCAGAGATTCCGGTTCAACCTGAACATTGGTTTGGGGATCAATGATATTG
>Ga0224501_10000966_pt1 | contig 22037 bp, 17 predicted proteins | sample SF_Oct11_sed_USG_4_FD_169105 | JGI IMG/M metagenome (GOLD analysis project Ga0224501, IMG submission 169105) | Sediment microbial communities from San Francisco Bay, California, United States - SF_Oct11_sed_USGS_8_1 | ecosystem: Environmental > Aquatic > Marine > Sediment | place: USA...
GCGATCGAGCCATAGTATTAAGGTGAAATTGAGTAGAGTTAAAAGGAAAATGAAATTTAACTCCATAAAGTTAGAAAAGATAGCTCATACATATAATAGTTTGATGTTTGATTTTAGGAGTCAGCTCCTATTGGCTTCTCTCTAATATTTTGATCCATTCAGTAAAAACAGCAACCTGTAATCAGATGTGAGCCTCTAAAGCGGTTATTCGCACAGAATTTGTATAATTATTGTGTTGGAAAGTTACATGCAACCCCCTATAGCTTCAATCTAAATATCATAGACCAGTAGGGTGAATAGGCGTGTTCAGATGCGCTAACGTTCGTTGCGCGTTGCCCTGCCGCTAATCCATTGCACTGGCAACCCGTGGTTCTTCCGGAATATATGCATTAGAGTTTTCTGTCCGATCGAGCAGGTCATTTGAGCACGTTTAGGACGAGCGACTCGGGGCTAATTGTGCAATAGCGAGAAAAAGACGTTCTCTCCCTGTCATGCTTGCTCGGACAGACTAAAGCATTGGATTTTCGCTTTTTATTTCATTGCAATCGCAAATTTTCACATTCACATGATTTCAGTTCATTTGGGTAACATGCGGATCATCCAAATGCATTAGGGATATATTAGCCTGTCCGAAAATGCCTAATGTGTCTGATGTGCATTCATAGCTATAAATCATTCTACGGAGGATATACACTCGTTCATAGATCTTATGTGAATAAATACATATTCAGTTATAATAGAGCTACATGGAGTAATATAGACCCACGAGTATTCCTTGACCTATAGAGTTGTGAGGAGCTTGAACTCACAGTGAGAGCCTGTTATGATAGGGGTTGAAGCTTCGAACCCAAGTTTTTCCTTATTATAAGCGCAGCGCTTTATGACTGAGCTACCCTGCCATCCATGCCTTATTACTCCCTCTTCTGATTAGATAATATCAATTTATACCTACATTTGGTGCACTTAGTTTCATACAGTCGTACTTGGCTCTTGGTACTTGGTTAAGCTGTGAGAATGAAGTTAGCTACTGGATAGACTGTTCAGATGGTCCTTAAAGGTTCAGTGTATGTCACTTTCAGTGTATTTCACTGGAGTCCTAATGATGCTACCAAAGCAGAATGAACAAAATCAATGAAACTTCAGTTTTGTCTTATAAGATCAAGTACTGCTAAAGTGATTTATACCATAAGCTGTCAATAGGCTTGTGTTAGGATTATGAAAGAATATTTCACCCAATACAGTACAGATTATAGTTTGCTATAATAGACGCCGAGTGCGAAAATGTTTCATCGAGTTATCTCCCCCATTCACTCTAAATATGTTTCCTCTCGCTGATTAGGAGGTAGTGCGTAAGTCTTATGGGAACTGGATTCGAAAACGATGACATAAACCCTAAACCGACCGGTTCGAATAGATCAAAATTAGTCAAAGTGAGGATTTAGCAAGCGAACTTTGTGGTTTTGTACAAAAAGGCTATGGTGTTCTGCTACATGCAGTAACTCAAGGACGGTTTGTTATTGATTTGATATGCCTCCGTGTGTAGCTTGGTATGAAAAAACACTCAAGCTAGGTTGTGCATACCATAAAGTTCCCATCTGCCATGGATTTAAAAGGAGGGGAATGCTATGATGTATATTCACTCACCAGAATTTCGGTGCCTTCATTGCCTTGGTTTCTCGAGATCGAAATCGTAGCTATTTGGTAAGAGATCACAACTCCAAATTATTTTCTAGCACTCTCTTTGCCCGCTACCTTCGTGTCGGAAGCCAAATCACCTGGATAAAGCTTTATGCAATAAGATTAGGAGTTGTTTCTCTTAGGTTCCTTTAGACATGAGAAGCAAGACTAGGGACTCGGATGACTTGAGCCTAGATATCACATGCGTTTCATTGTGATTTGACTATCCATAGTTTTGGTGCATATGTCTACATCTTGATGGTTTACAATCACGGCAACTGGGAAATAATACATGACCAAATTGACCAGGGTATAGAACACTCTAAATTTGATTTCAAAGCATCCTAATCAAGGAGGAGTAGAACAGTGGTAAAAGGCTAGCGCAAAAAATCTAGGAAATGATAGACCTATGGTTCAGCGATACCTCAGTCTCAGTGTGGACAACTCCACGCAACCCAAGTTCTATGAGAATAACCTGTGTGATGCACTAGTTTACCCTGAGTTTGCTAATAAAATCAGTGATATGCTTTTATTAATGTTTCACATCACTATACATCAGGTGGGTATTTAAAGGGGTTATGATATGGGCAAAAGTGACTTCGCTTGCAATGAATGCAGAGTAACCTCCCTTTAAGAATGGGGAATACAACTCCGAAAGTACATGTACCATCGACCGTGTCACAACTCCTTTAAACACAAATGCTCAAAGGGGTCGATGGTCGACGCATTTTCAGAGTTGTGTTTCCCATTCTTGAAGGGAGGAAACTCCGCATTCATCGCAGCGATAGCGAGTGGTCTTTCTCCGCAAACCGAATATCGGTCACTCGAATAACTACGGCCCAAATAGAAATAAAATGGGATCTAATTACTAAAACTTAATAACCTAGTGATCTTCACGCCCTTATAACATCAAGTAGAACTTAAAATTGAGCGTAAGATTGGAGAAAACTTAAGTTATAAGAAGTGCTTTGCCCGTTTTCCCTAGCCCTAAATAGAGGCCGTTGCGTTCGAGCCTCTATCATTGTGCAATAATGGCACTACCGGTCGTTGACAGAGGTGAAAAACTGTGTTCTGAAACCCTAGTTCTATATTTTTGTTGCACGGTTTCTCTATTCAGACTTGTGTAACTAAAAGTCTAGTATACACATGCAAACGCATTTGTCAAACATCGGCGCGTAAGCCGAGAAATTAACGCAAACACCATGCCACATCTCTGTGTTAATTTCCTATCTCGAGGCCAATTCTGGTGCGTCGACAGTCTGAAAAGTACGTCGTCGAGGGCTCTAAGTATGCGCGTTGGATAGGGCAATATCTAAGCTTCCATGTGAACTGGGCATTGGGCCCATTGCTGCAGAATCCACAAACAAGTGAAGTCACTTTTGCCCTTGTCATAACCCCTTTAAATTTCAATTTCTACTTTTGACGAAATCATACTCAGAGACAAAAAATGTTTTATTTTCATTGCTGAAAGTGGTATATGGGTCCCTGGGTGCTACTTGGAACTCATTCGGAACTTTATAAAAACATTTGTATACCATCTACTAGACACTTATCCTATACTCACTGAATACAGAGAACAATGCTGGTCCACAGTTGATTCTCTCAGTGACATAAAGGTTCCTTTAAGTCACGGGTTCTCTCAATGCGAAGAGATACCTCTGCCATTTTTTGCCTATAGCAGAATTAATTGTGTCCACTAGAACATCTGGCTGAATTACCAAGCTTTGCCACAGTACTCTTTTATTTCTTCTTAGGAATAAGGTTCAGCAGATGCACTTATTTAATTACTGGCCACGGACCAGTGATCAATGCATTTCTTCTCATTATCCCCTCAAAGCCTTCAGTGATGGATCCACTGGGGTTGCCTTATACTAATTCTATCGATAAATTGTACCTTTAAATTAAAATATGTATTCAATTCGAAACCTCAGAACAAATTACAAAATATCTGCTGTCTTTCTTGCTACAACAATCCACTACCTTGGTAAATCGTTCAGAATTCGGACTAAAATTGTTAAACCCCCTGTTAAAATGTCACTCTCTAGACGCAGCAGGCGTTGCACCAGAGCTGTTTATTTACACTTTAAACCCGGCTAGTTTATTGCCTGGACCTATGATCATTGTGTTTGGGAGATAAGCCTTGCTTTGTTCATAGATGCCAGTGACCATTTAGATGCGTAGTCAGTCGACCTGCCTCGCTCACTCAGTCGGCCTGCTTCACTCACTGGTAGTGACTAGCAGGTTTTTAGTAGAGAAGAGGTTCGTTATGTGGATTTTATATGGATTTATTCTGTTTGGTGAGTGTCAACTGTCACAATTCGCAATCATTTATCATTCCTGTTCATTTCAGGACATTGGTTATCTCAATCACAAGTTCCTTTCTTACCAACTCTGTTCTGAAGGGGAAATGGTTGTTGATCATTCACTTTCTTTCGGGTGCCACTGTTTTTTGGTCTTTATTGTGTGGGGACTGCTTGAGTTTATTGTGAAGGCTTCACTTGGTCAACCTTTACATGATATCCATGTCAACATCAGTCTGATGCTGTCCTCTTAGGTCTTATATCATAGTGCCTATCTAGAACTATCAACTGTAGAACAGAAACAACATAGTTTTGTAGGATTCCACGAATTTTTGGTTCTTTGATGGAGGGGAATCTCTGGATTACATTCGTAGATTCAAACTTCTTTTTACCAGTTCCATCATCCCATCACTAATGGAGGTGTCAACTTGCCAGAGTGCCAACGCTGAAACATATCATCAATTAAGTTACTGCAGTTATAGTAACCCAACCAGCTTTTTCAATAACCCTGGCCACAAACCATTTACCAAACGAGCATTAGTGATTTAGACCAGCAGTAATCTTCCCTTTGTGTCTGAAGACACTTTGAAGCTTGTGGTCTAAATGGCCATAAATCAGGCTACTAGTAGCTGTTTGTACCCTACAGGCAGTAATCTGACTAGAGATGTGTTCTTAACCACTTTGCCCCTCTGGTTGATTATAATCTTGATATCGCGGCAACTAACGGTACAATCAGACGCCAACAACCAATAAAATCCTTCTAGGCTAGGTTCATACCAATCTACACCTTGAGCTAGATTACGATCAATGTCTTTTGACAACTAGATGCACAAGTTTGATACCAAGAGGTGCGAAACCCAGCAGACTATTGGCTAATTGTCTTCGGTTTGGCAGTTTACTATACAATTCCCGGGTACCACAAAGGGCTGACATCAGGAATCTCCCGTTGTGAAATTTTGATCCGATCTCGCTAATGGTTCGCTACCGTTTATTCGCTATCCTGGGGTAGCTCAGCTCATGCGAATCTGGGGCCAAATCCTAGTCACGTTAGCTCTTCATGTCAATCTTAGCTCAAAACGCATAACCTAGCCTCACTATGAAATGGAAGATTGATACTGAGCCACTGCCTGTGATGCTTCATGCCAAGTCATAAATGGTGAAAAAACCCAGTATCTAGCCCGGCAGCTTCACCAAAGCGGTGAAGACATTATACAAGAAAAGAATTGCTATCTTGGCTTCAAACCTATGATCTGGTTGATGGTCTCCCAATTCCAGTACTTGTCCGTTCCTTGGGCTACCTAGCTGATAAAACTAGTGAGTCTAGTGAAAGATATACATCGAGTTGGTCACTTTTGGAGATTTCTTGCAGCCCTGATCACCTATCAACATCCCTTTGGGGTGGACACGAAACCCGACTAAGAAGTCCTACAAAGTCACTTGTAGAGTTTCTCTATTGCTAGCCGGCTTCATTGATTGAGATCAATCTTTTCTTGATAGCTGTTCCCGGTTATCAGTAATGGATTGCATGTGTATCGGGAACCAATGAATGAGTCAGTTATGCTATCTATGTGTCCAGTACTTGACAGTAGTTAAGTACCTGTGGACTTACGTGAAGAGTGTTCAAATGACTAACGGACGCAAGGCGACCTAATTTCCTATGCGAAATATAAGACAATAGAACTGCTGAAACTAATAGGAAATAATTGTTGAGCTAAAATGATTTGAGTCCTTTGAAGTTCAAACCTGTTATTAATGAGCTAGGGTGTCTGGCTAGATCATTTTCACTAAGATTCGATGAACAAATCTAGAGAGCGAGTGTTTTCAGCTGCTTCCCGCAGGGATGGATTCCCTCCAGTCACTCACCATTACCGCTGGATGAATGAGTTTGTCTCGCTGTAGTGGAAGCGCTCTTTCCTCAAAGAAATTATGCGCGTTTAGCCAGGGCACACAAAGCATCTGTTTTTGGTTAAAACAGCACCAATACTCTTTCTTAGCACTCATCCATCCATTTGTATGCCGCTCCACACGCCATCTCAGTTCAGTTGATGACTAGTAAATTGCTGTGTCTTCTGATGTGTCCTAGTTTTTATGTTCATAGGGATCTCTGACTCTGCCAATGTTGTATTGCGGAGACCAAAGGATCCAGCAGAACTAATTGAAGGTGCTCAGGTCACATTGCAGTGTGAAATAGATGGGTCCAACACACCAACTGTGAATTGGTATCGTAATAAAATAAGGTAAGATAGCGGACTACAGAAGAGGATCTGTAGCACCAGTTTCTTTCCAACCAATATGCAAGGGGCACTTGGCCACTCTGGTCACTCGCCCTATACGCCTTTGAGAAGTTAGGGATTATGTATGTGAGGAGTTCATTCTCATACTGGGCACTCAGTGTGACTATGACTTGAACCCAGAATTTTTTGAGGAACGTGTTCTAGCCATTGAGGTATCCTACTATCGTGTGTGTAGTAGCAGAGTTCATGACCGACTGAATTACTTTTCGGAAGCCGGGCTCGCTTGCGGAAGTTTAACATTCGAAGGAAGAAAATAGACAATCTAACTTCTCCCTCTTTACAAAACCAAACTTAATGACTACTAGTAGCCAGACTGCATCCTTAGAAATTGATTGAATTCATTCAAAGCTTCTTTGTTTGCCTTTCTGGGCAAACAATTGACGAAGACAGCACAGTCACTAAATATTGTCCACTTGTGTACAGACTGTGAACTGGACATGCAGTCATTTGCCTCGTTTGCAATTACGGAGAGGTACACAGTGAGATGAATGAAGAACTGTAGACTGTTAAAGCAACAATCAGGAAAATCTTCTAAATGAAACGCAGACTTGACTAGTGAATCAGTGCAATGACTTTGTGAGTTTGTAACTGTCGAAGTTATCTGTATCGTAGCTGAGAGAAGGGGTGGCTCGGTGGGTAGTGCATTCAGCTTTAAACCAGCTGACACGGGTTCAATCTCAAGTCTGTGCTTTACTTTGCTCTTCCTACCTCAATGGATTTGGATTGTGATGTTAAATAAATAGAGGTTACCCATTAGGCACCAACTGGGGCAAACCATGAACCATCCTGAAAGCAAGCCATTGGCTCAGTGATGCCATCCATATAAAAGAAGATGATCTTATCTAGAGTATCAATTCTATGAGGAACCATGGACCGGCCTGAAAACAAGCCCAATGGCTTAGTGATGCCATCCGTGTAAAGATGTAAAGCAAGATGATCTTATCTTATTGCGAATGGTCTTTGCAGGATTTTTGACAGCGGTGACAATCCATACAGGCTGACTGACACGCGGTTGAAGATACCTTCTATCTCAGTAACGGATAATGGGGTATATTCCTGTGAAGGCGAGAATGCTGCTGGAGTTACTGATTCAGGGCAGAGCTTACTCATAAGCATCACCGGTAAGCATCCGCTGCTTCTTTTCATATGCGGAAGAATAGCTCTACAGCAAAACGGCCCACTGAAATGTGGACCACTGGATCTATTTGACTCGGCGTTTCCTGCGGTCAGTCATTATGAGATTTTTTGCTAACACCTGTGAGCCCCATAGAGAAAGTAACTCTGGGGGGGGGGACTTCCTTTATTTAACGCCACAATCTAAAACCGCCAAAATGATTATTTTATTTTTCATTTTTCAAAAGTCTGAAAGACTGGACTTTAGGAGGCGGTGTCCAATTCCAGAAGCTCGTATATCTCATGTTAATCGATTTAGTTGCCTAAAAGTAGAACCTTTTATTTTGCCAGATTCCCTGTATTCTCACTTAGAGTTGTCCTTCCTCTATAGCTCTGTAGGTTTTGGAAGAATGCATTAGCAAACTGGGCATTTTTTTGAGTCATTAGAGTGAAGTTGGTCATTTGTTGAAAGGTCATTAACCCCCTGCTTGTATTACTGGAAACAGAGCATTGGTTGAACAAAGAAGAACATCTGCCTCATTAACATGAAAGAGGCATTAGCTGACTACCTTACTTATGTAGACTAGGGTAGGATAAAGTATGATAGGATACAGTAGGGTACGGTAGGGTAGGTAGGGGTAGGGTGGAGGTAAGGTGAGGTGGGGATGGACTAGTAGGGGGTGGAGTAGGGTAGGGTAAAGTCTGGTAGGGCATGGTAGGGTAAGGTGAGGTGGGGTTAGTTGAGGTGGGGCGGGCTAGGATAGGGTAGATAGGGCAGGATGGGAGAGGGTACAGTAGGATAGGGTAGAATAGTATAGGGTTGGATAGGATAGGGTTAGGTGGGGGCAGGGTGGGCTGAGGTAGGGATGGTAGGGTCGAGTGGGCTAGAGCAGGATAGGAGGGGGTAAGGTACAGTGGACTAGGATAGAAGAGGGGGGTTGGGGTAGAATAGAATACTTTTATGTTAAATAACATAATAGCCTTGTTAAAAATAGACCAAGAAACAAATTCTATTCACTTCATGAGCTCATAGATCAGACAAGCAAAGCCGAGAATGTTCTGCCAGAATTAGGATAATAGCTTTGAATCAATCGTAAAGTATCGCGCAGTTTTCGCTCTTGCGAGGCCGAAGAGGTGAATAAAGTGGAGTCTCTTTCAATTTCAATGTATTAGTGACATGAGGCATGATATGTTTGAAGCATTGAATTACACACAGTCACACCCCTATAGCTTACACTCGAATTGGATTTGGTCAATGAACCGTCTGAACTTCAGTCAATTAAGTAGCCTCCAAGCAGTTGGGTCGATGTTTGAGTGGTTGTTGAAATTTGTGCCTATGAGAAAATGGCTTTGATACAAATATGCTTCTCCTTCAAGTGTTGTAGTTTGATTGAAGGAGTCCCACTTTGCAAGGCAATCTTGTAGTGCGTTAATGCAAATAATGTGTAATTCTTATGCCGGAAAACAAAGAACTCCATTAGTTAAGTTTTAGACACTCTTGGTTAGTGACTCCTAGCTCATCAATGGGAAATGATTCAGAGGCCTATAATCTAATCAGTAGATCCCTCTTGAGTTTGAGTTGTTTCCAATCGCAACAAGCTTCTTCGCTATTTTCAAACACAGAAATCCACTCCCGCTATGGCCACCATCGTACACGTTACATAGAGTTAAAAACGAGTAGACTTTCAGGTATCTTCATAAACCGGACCTGGCTAAATATCACAGTCTTTGTTTGGGATACTGTACTTATAATTCGAATTGATCTGATGGCCCTGTCATCTTCATTTAGAATGATCCAGTGACCTTTAATTGGACTGCTAGATTTGCTGTTAGCTGTATGATAAATCATAGGATCAACTGCTATCATGGTCTAGACTATGGGCTTAAGGCACTGGTTTGTTTTGTTTTTATGTTACCTTAGTGTGGCTTCAGTAAAGAGCGACTCAAAATGTCGTATTTCAGTCAGCAATGGGATAGGTAAGTTGATCGTTTGTTTTGCATAGTTTGTCTTGAAATGTCTATTTCCTATGAATAACTTAGTGTAATATTGTAGGTATTTCTTAAATAAATGCTGATGAAAAGGAGAAATTTGTGCCATAGTCAATTGTCTTTAGTATCCTCATCAGAACCAGGGGTATACAGAAATTCACCTACTGAGTCTTTTGATTCAGTGTTTCCCTGGGTGTGTCATTAGGAAATTCTCTGCTTGCACTCGTACCCAAAGAGAAGGTGACTCAATGGGTGGGCCTCGAGATCCGAAACCTATGGGGTGTTGGGAAATACAGAGTTTTCAAAAGCAGAAGACAGAAAACCAAGTGCATGTTCAGCTGTTGTCTCTGCTTGTGCATGGTGGATTGATTTAGTCAACGGGTATGGTTTTTCAGGCGAGAACTCAGCGAGGCTGGTAGATAACATCTTCACTAAAGAGATTGTGACATTGAGGGAAGAGACAGTATGGTTACATTGCTCCTTCGAAAACATTATTTCTGTAAACTGGTTTAAAGGCGCTAGAACAGCTACTCCGATCGACAACAATACTAAACCGTAAGTATCTGTTCTTTTTGTATGCCTGTAGAATAAAGCTCTCCAGGCAAAGTTTTGAATCCAATCATCTTTATTTACTGTGAGTGTGATCACCCCAAGAACCGGAATGTCGGCATAGCTCAGTAGTAGACGGTTAAGGTGCTTTTATAGTCTCACTGCGTCCGATACGCCCCAGACCAAACACTCGAAATGGACTCCCGACCGCCCCTCCCAAAGTGTGACTGATCTGATCTGCCCTCGGACGCCTGAGCATTTGCCTTCAAGAAACAAAATGCATCTGATTTGCCTCAGACGTCCGACCCATTAACCAAGCAAATTGCTTGCGCAAAATTTACCTAGCAATGTTCGCGCGTTTCTTGCTGTAACTAGTGAAAATAACTATCTAACCCGGCAGCTTCACCATACCAGGAGACAGGTCATCCGGCAGAAGAACATTCACTCATAGAATGAATCTCTTTTAGAACCACAGCCATTAAATCCCTGCGAACCACAGACACTGGCCAATGACAATGACCTGCCAATCTGCCTTCATTTTTTATGCTTTATGTTCTTTACTCATCTTGTTTATCTGTATTTTGTTTTAAGTCTTGACACAATGAGCGTACATTACATACAAATAAAACATAAACCTACCTAATGAATGATTATAAGTTGTATGAGTAAGAGGCCTAGTTCATCTTGTTACAGAGCCCGTCTGGTAGTGTTTGGTAATGGGACTCTGCAGATTTCGGAAATTCGTCGCGCAGATGAGGGCACCTATCTCTGTCAAGGGACTGGCCCGGATGGAATAACACAAACTTTCACTGTAGATCTCATCATTGCTAGTAAGTGAAATACTAAATTTCAAAGGCCAATGGCTCAAATCATAGCCTGAGGTTCTGAGACACCAAAATGGGGTCCAATCCCCAGTATTCTTAGATATTTATTGATCCAATGACCTTTGAGTGAGAAGAGAAGCAGTGTGACTCAGTGGTTGGAGCATTCTCATCGATACTGAAGGTACCTAGTTCAACATAATGCACAGGATTTTGTATAAACTCTCCCTGGTTACTCAACAGCGACTGGGTACCGGGCTCTCTTCAGAGCTGGGGAATGTGAATGCAGTGAGGAAGAGGAGTAGTACCCACCTCAGAACACTGTTGCCTGGTACAAGCTGGCCCTCTAACAACCATTAACCCACACGGTCAACACAACAACCTTTATCTTTTCATCAGTAGTTACAGGTCTGGATTTCCCTGGCTGTCACAAATAACTCCAATCCATCTATAGAAACATAACATTCATGATCTGATCACAAAATGACTTCTTATGATCCAACAATGATGACCAGAGTTAGACCAAATGCCCTACAAAGGCTTACAAGTCACAATGGACATTTTCCAGAGCTTGGCAGATTGTCTAGCAGTAACCTAGAGCCAGAGATTGATACAAGCAAACCAGCACTGGTGGCACAAGGCAGCAGGTTTGAGATGGACTGTTTGAGACCTTCAGGCCAGCCCGTACCGAGCATGAGGCGAGTAATTTCTTTCATATCTTGACCAGTGTCAGGGGTGCGAAAATTGACCTACTGAGTCTTTGATTAAGCGTTTCCCAAGGTGCGTCATAAGGAGATTGACAGCTGATTTCAGCCACATGTAATCCTGTTACAAAAACGGTGCAGAAACCTGCCCCTAAAATTTTTTTCGTATGTCCAAACTCGAAGGAAAGTCACTAGAACCAGGCTCCAGTTTCCATTCAAGTGAATGTCTTTTCCTTGTACAACATCTCTGCTGTTATTGATTGTCCGACGGATCCATTTTGAGTGAAAAAGTGTCATTGGCTCCAGGGTTCAACACCAAATCAGATGCAAACTGCGCCAATTACAGTTTAGAAAGGAGCACCACTCTTGTTTGTGAGCTAGGATTAAAATGAGGAGCTCATACTGACAATGGGAGCTTCCATGATCGGGATTCGAACTCGGGTTTTCACAGCTGCAAGCCCAACACTCTACGACCGAGCTAACCTTTTATCCCTACAGCACAAGGGAATGTGTAGACTTGTAGGCATTCCTCGGTTTTATTGTGTGGGTCACTCAGATTTTTTATGATTTTAGCTGGCAGGATGGATCCGGCATACGTCTCCATTCCGGTACCAATGTCCGCATGGAAGGTACAAAACTGGTGATAGATAATGCCCAGCCACAACAGTCTGGTAACTACACATGTGTCGCGGAAAACATGGCGGCCCAACGATCTGTCACCTTTCAACTCGTCGTGACTGGTAAGTAACCGTAGTCTTTTTTTGTTGTTCTACTCCAGCATTTGGCCGTTCTTTTTAGTGAACCTCCTAAGCCCGAGGCTTGTTAGAGTGGTAGGAGCTAGGAATTTTGTAGGGGCCTCATTCCCGTAGTTCTCCACAGTTGTCAAAGGTCCACCTCTCCCTTCTTAATAAGGGAACAAATGACTTAGCTTGACCGACCCCCAACCTCCCAGAACCATCAGTTCAATGTTGTAGCTCATATTCAATCACCGAATGCTCTGGTAAAGTGAAGCTGGTCAGCTTTTACTACGCCAGCCCTGCCCAGGCGGCAACTTCATAACATGTAGTTTTTGTTGCACTGTGATCAACTGAGAATTATCACCCCTTCGAAGGAAACGTAACGTAGTTAGTTTCTGAGAAGGGGTCTAGTTCTACAGGGGTGCCAAAACCAGTCAATGCTAAGCCTTTCACAGAACGTACCCGGCTACAGCGGCACGTGCCCCAATGTTCGATGTACGGAGTGGCTAACAAAACGGATTACGCTACACTTGGGGCGGCACGCGAGTGGATAGATCCCGCGCATCGCGGCATTAAGTAGGTGTGCCGTTAGTACCTGCTTGCTCGAAGTAGGACCAACACCGGTGTGAGCCAGTCAGCGGTTGTTGCGAAGTTCGCGTAAACCATTCTTCGCGAGCGCTGAATTTGCAAATCCAGCCAGTGGCCTTCTCCACTAGAGGTCGTTGATAGCTGTAGGAATGCAGCACCGTTGCTACTGACAGCCGACGGTAACAACAGTCTGAGTTAGAGGTCAAGGACTAGAACCAATTGGCTAAAGCCCGCGGGCTCAAGCAAAGGCTGCGCGTGCGCCGTTTGCCATTTCCGACTGTTCGTTTTCATAGCGGTTTCGCTTTGCGTGTTAGTTTGTGCTGGCCCCGTAGTTTCCTTCGAAGGGGTGCTCTCTTGCCATACACTGCCAATGGTGCCCATTGTTCATTGAGGGGGTAGTTGCTTGCGTTAGGCGATGCTGGCATGGCTGGTATTATTAATACCAGACTGAGGCTGACCCATGCTATCATTACCTATTGATTACCAACCGTTACCAGATTTCGGTACATATCTATTACTAGACCCAGGAGAGAGACATGTGATTTGATTAACAGCGCGAGTTAGCTGTATGCTCCTAAACAGGACTCAAGACTTCATAGCATCATCATGAACAGCCCCACTTCTCTAATGAAAATAACATTGTACAGTGCATAAATTTGATAGTATCATAAAGTCATTATGTTGTGTTTTAATAGACAATCTCTTTCTGACCTCCCCAATGTGCCTACCCTACCAACGATATAATTGCAAAACGTTGCAATTGATTTCGTTGACCAAACCAATAGAACCATTTCCTGTTCGGTAAAATCCTCTTTCTGTCTAGTCTCTGGGCTCTTCTCCGCTAAACATGCAGCATTCTAAAACCTTGTAGAAACCTTTCATTTAAAAGCATGTGCACCGCATTGCCCATGTGACTGGTAGTGTCATGTATCCAATATGTACAAACCACTATTGCAATGTTCATTCTTCCCATGCCACCAATGAATGTCAACTTTGTTTAAAAAATTATCTTTTGAATGTATTCTCATGAATACACCCCAATATTAAAATATTGATAAATATGTGAATATTAACTTATTTTAAATTTGCAACCTTTACTTTAAAGAGATGTGATTTTGGTTTCAAATCCTCCAATAAGAATTTTCTCTGAATTGATGGCTTTTAAACCGAAATGAGACCACATTTGCAGTTATAATTAACAGCTCTTTGTAGACATCTATTGTCCATCCGAAGTCCTCTCCCTCAGGGAGCAACCCGGGGTTAGTGGTTAGATACTGTATGACTTGTGAACAGCGTGTGATGGGTTTAGATCCCAAAAAAGTCAAAGGGCATTGGTCCTAATTCACTCCTCTGTTCCGACAAAGCCTCTCTGTTAACCAGGGTGCAAGCTTCAATAACCCCACACCATAAATATATAATATTGCATGTTTACATCACTACAAAGAAAGGTTGGGTGTAATTTATTTCTACTTGGGCACTTGGCCCTCCCATTTGACAGACCTCCCAAACTTGAGGCTTGTTGAAGCATAAGGGGCTAAGATTAAAACTTATACTTACTATGGGAGCCTATGCTGATGGGATTTGAGTGAGGTAAAGAACAATAGTTCTCTCACTTGTTACCAGCAGTGTTTGTCTCATGTGCCGTTTCTATTGCAGTACGTCCCGTAATCATTACTCCTCCGGATGATGTCACCGTGAAGGAAGGAGACCGCGTGATGCTTACCTGCGGTCACAACGGCACACAATTTCCCTGGAGCTACATCAAATGGTTTAAAAATGGTCGAGCTTTACCCGATATGGTAAGAATCACTTTATTTTCAATTATATTTGGCATCCTGGTCTCCATTACTCACTCTGTCACTAGAGGTGCAAGCTAGCAAGCCTCAGTCCCAGTTCCAAGGCGTCATGGAGGGGAAGAATTAATGGTAAGAAGGGTACCTCGTCATAAAAGCTGACCCAAAGTCTAATGATGCTGGCTCCACTAATCCTCACAGGTGAAAATCAGTAGAAGAAGAGAGTCTCGGCTTTCAGTTCTCCTGGGACTTTCCTCATCAACCACCTTTGTTTGCTGGCTTGAGTTCATTAGAAGTAACAAGTAACACAAGATTCTTCGACATCCAGCATTGTTCTGTCCTAGCCGGAGTAAGGAAGGATAATGCTATGGCCGTACCTGTACTGTTTGCCCAGTTCAGATTGGTTTGAGTTCATTATACCCTTCTTTTTGACATGACATTCACTTTGTAGATGTTCCAGTCTCACCTAATGGCACTGAATAATGTGACTGGTACTCTGACCATTATGTCAGCAGAGATTGACGCGGAGGGGGATTACTCCTGTAGAGTTTACACCGAGCTTCAACCAGAAGCTATCTCACCATCTGCTTTTCTTAACGTCATCAGTGAGTTTTTGTGAATAAAATGGCAAGCTTGTATCATTTATTTCTTAATTTTTTTAAACTAAAAGAACTTGACATGCCCATTTTCCCCGGTTTGATTTCATGTAAAACTTCCATTGGAAACTTACACGGCTTTCTCGAACAGCTAATTTGATATCCAATTCGCTCGACTTTTAGAGGAGCTGCGTTTTGACCCAGAGCCACGGAGTAAATCTTTTGAGATTGGATCAACTCATTCAATCACATGCTACGCTGATGCGGAGACTCCACCGAGAGTAAACTGGGTGACGCTGCCAGCACCTGGCTCTGCATTTCCACCTGGGGTCACTGGGAATAAAGGTTAGTTAAACCTTGAACCCTTATAAAAGCACATCTTGTTTATCATAGATAATAAATAGTCTGTTACCCCATAAAGAAGGTAACTCCGGTGAGGCTGAAATACAAGGTGTTGTCCAAACTAGAAGTCACTTTCGGGACCTCTAGTCTTAAGCCCACTATTCACTGATCCATCACTGATGTTTTGCTTTTACCCACTGCAATGACTCGAAAGAGTTACCAATTGAGAAAACCTGTAGTCGGGCCGACGCTCTACAACCCTTGCCTACGACAATATATGGCAATACCAACGTTTCAACAAACAACCAATGAGATATTCATGGAGAGTTGCAAGAGTAATGGGTTTCCCACAAAAACTGAACAAATACTTGACAAGTTTCGTGTTTTCGTTTACTGAAATTACTCCTTTTGACCTAGCATTTGACTTGCTCATTAGTTTGTGATCAATTCTGTTTGATTATCAAACTAAACCTTTCTATGGCTCTACTCAGGGTCTCATATCCCGCCATCTTTTAATTGTCTCAGGTCTCTCACTCTCGCGTACAAGGTAATGAATCTAGTCTCCTTTTGTGAGAATTTGGAGTTGCGCACCCTCATCATTACGCTCCCATCGCATCTAGTGAGTTTAGTGTGAGAGTGCAAAACTTCAGACGTGTATACTCATCGCGCACATATGCGTTTGGTGAGTTTCATCCTTTAGCGCAGATGAACACTGAATCAGAATCAAAATTGATTCAAAGGTGAAGAAGGAGGAGAATCGATATGAATTGAATGTATGCACAACCCGTAGGAATTACAGTTTTTGGCAATAGGAATCTTAGTTTTTGTTCAAATGTCTACCTCTGTCTTATAGGTGTGCTGACATTCACCAATGTGCCAAAGGAAGCAGCAGGAATGTACGCTTGTGTAGCTTTAGCAGATGGGAAAGTGATTAATGCTACTATTCGTATAACTGTTGGACTTAGTCCCTCAATCACATCACCTCCACAAAATCTCACAGGTAAGTCACTGATTCACTGGTCATTACAAACTGCAATGAAATATATTAAAGGGGTCATGACGTGGGCAAAAGTGGCTTCACTTGTTTGTAGATTCTGAAACCTACCATGAACAAATGGGCCCAATACCCAGTTCAAATGGAAGCTTAGATATAGCCCTATCCAATGCGCATATTTTTCAGACCATCGACGCACCAGAATTGGCCTCGAGATAGGAAATTAATACAGAGCTGTTGGTGTTTGCATTGATTTCTCGGCTTACGCGCCGATGTTTGAAAAATGCGTTTGGAGGTGTATACTAGACTTGTAGTTACACAAGTCTATATTGAGAAAATATACTACTCGATGTTACAAGGGGGTGAAGATCGCTAAGTTACTAAGTTTTAATAATAACATCCCATTTTGTTTCTATTTGGGCTGTAGTTATTCGAGTGACCAATATTCGGTTTGTGGAAAAAGACCTCATCGCTGCAATGAATGCGGATTTACCTCCCTTTAAGAATGGGGAATACAACTCCAAAAATGTCTACCATTGACCGTGTCATAACCCCTTTAAATTCTTTCCTAATGTACTTGACCTTGTATGACCTCCTTGGAGACACAGGATTGCAAGGTAGTTCTGTAGTAGAACGCTGGGGTCGCAACTATGGTGACCTGGATTTGAGGCTTGGCCATGGCGGATTGCCATTATGAGTATGAGGTCCTCGCATTTATCCTAAAGGAAAACAAGCCTCATTGTGAGATACAGTGTTGATACTGACCCGCTCGCTCATCATACACCATACTAAACTATAACCGGTGAAAAAACAAAGATCTAATCCAGGGGCTTCATCATAACAGTAAAGACGTTATATGAGAGAGGAGTGTGATGGTGAACATGTACATATTGTAGTGGATGAGGGTCAGTCTGCATGGATAGACTGTGTGGCTATCGGTGATCCGCCACCAAACATCAAATGGCAAAGAAATAATGACTTCATCAGTAATGACACAGAACGATTTACTGTAAGCTTTACAATCTATTACATTCTTTTTCTGTTCATTTCTCATCTCCTGACTCTCCTCACTAACCTAACTTCTCCTCACCATCCGAACTTAGTTATCCTCACTTCTCATTACATGGTACACCTCTCCTCGTTCCTCTGCATTCTCCCCGTTATGCCCACTTCACTGCTCTACCCTCACTTTACTGCTCTACCCTCACCACACTGCTCTACCCTCACCACACTGCTCTACCCTCACCACACTGCTCTACCCTCACCACACTGCTCTACCCTCACTTTAATTCTCTACCCTCACCCCACTGCTCTACCCTCACTTCACTGCTCAACCCTCACTTCACTGCAGTGTCAAGAGTCTGCAGAAATTGGCCCACTGAGTCTGAAAAGGACTTACCGTTTTCTGGGGTGAATCAGTATTGCTGCTTGCATTCCTTCTGCCCCATGGAGAAGGTAACTCTATGGGTGGATCTCCTTTGTTTCACCCTGGAATCCAAAAACCAATGAGAGTGTTCCGAAAAAAAGTTTTGCCTGAACTGGAAATCGAACCGGTCCCAGTATGTTATCCAGTGAGGTGTCATTTTACCCCAGTTCAGTGGCCTGGCCTATCGATCTACATTAGAGCACAGAGCATAGGATGTAAGAAATGAATGATGGTGAAGAATTCATAGCAATGTTGCACTTTGACCATTCCATGTCGGCTCTGCTTATCATTACAAAGCAGAATTCGCCATTCGTAGGCTTGCTTACTCACTGGTAGGGTATGCAAGCTGGGTTTAAACTTCCTGATGGCTCTATTCGCGTGATTTCGGTCAGTCGCAGTCAAAAAATCTCAGTCGCAATCACGCGAACAACATGGTTGCAGTCAGAAAACTGTTGAAAATTTGAATGGCATCAGAATTGTTCTCTCTCAACATGAACTCATTGGTTATCCCAACATAGTAATCAAGTATTTTTGTGGTAACCTTGACATTTGCCTAAACTAGCACGTTAGCGCCTACTTTCAGTCGCGAAATTCTGTTCGCGTGATTTCGGTTGTGGCCGGAACACTCCTGAACAGTTGAGCAGATTTTGCGACCGAAATCCATTTCAGTCGCGGGAAAAACTCATCATGCGAATTGATAGCTATTCTTTGTTGCACATCTGCGGGCCTTGGGTTAAAATCGTTTATGGGGCTCATTTTGTAGCAATACCCAAATGGTACACTCCAGATCCAACCAGTGCACATGGCAGACAGAGCTAAGTACGGATGTTTGGTTGGGAACCAGCAAGGTTTCATCAGAGCTGAGATGACTCTCACCATAAAACGTGGGTGCTAAAGTTTACCGATTAAGTAAATTTCAAGTGTTCATTTGTGTTACTTATGCTAACATCCTGTAGTTCTTTGACACAATGAATATTAAAATTTCTCAAAATACTCGATGACCGTCATTTGGCGGGCTCCATCGACAGAGGGATCATCGTAGATTGTCGATGAGATGATTAATCGATGAGTCACTGTTTATAAACTGAGCGTGTGTTTGCTGTCAGTTGTCCCACCAATGTTAACAGTCTCCAAGAAACAATTCATTAGTAATGTGAAACTAAAGGCTCTTTGGCCCATTTGTACATTTCTTACTGCTTAGTGTTCCCAGCTGTTACTGTAGTTCCTTATTTCAGCTGTCGCAGTGATGTATGGTAATGGCAGCTTCAACTCCAGTGGATTTATAGTTCTAGCACCAGGCAAAAGCAACTCCACTGCAAGCCCGGATGAAGAAGGTACAGTTTATGTTCATTTCACTTCGCTTCTTGGGAAATCCTGCCACGAATAGGTGATTGGTCAAGGTCTACCACATTAATTTCCTTTTAGCGTCTTGAAGAGACAAACTACGCAGGAATTGCTAGAATTATATCACGAGTTGTCTTACCTTTGTATCAAAGGACATACAACTCCTCATTAGCATGCATCCACAGGATTTGCAACAAGTCCAATGCAGCTGCTCCATTCAGATGAAGTCACAACACATTGAAGCTGTCCGCGAGGTCAGGCTTGTATTGCGAACTGATTGTCGATGCATATAATTTACATCAATGATGTAAGATGGTAGATTTCTCAATGTTCCATTGAATTGTACACACTATCCATAAAGGTTATTCTTATTGTCAGGTATTGGTATCATGAAGACAATTGTGATAGCAGTTTGCTCAGCTGCGGCATATCTTGCCTTGGTGATTGGTCTCACTGTGTGGTGCAGTATTCGCCTAATGAGGAGAAAACAGAAGGGCAAAGAAACTGCATCCAAAGAGGCAGCGAGTAAGTAACGTCAGCATCTCAATACTTAGGTTACAATATTCCCTAAGCTTAACATATGCATCGATACTGGCCTTGGCTAGGTGCTCTCACTCCACTTTCCAACCAAGCTGACTTGGAACGGATGCTAGAAAGTAGGAAAAGGCTCGGTATCCCACCCCTGCAGTTTTTTAGTCATATTTGCTGCCGACCCTCTTGTTCGGTTTCTTTTTTTCATAACCAAAATGTGTGAATGGCAGTGCTTCACCTGGTTAGGTTTTTAGATTGTAAGGCCATGTACAAAGAAAACCTGTCCATGGTATTTCTTTAATCCGTGAACTCGATCTGTAGAAAAACCTCATATGAATGGCACTAATGGTATGAATGGAGATATACCCAGGGAGACGGACAGATTGATAGAAGGTCAGACCCCAGGCAGCAATGATTACGCACTGTCTGTGGTGCAGCATGGCAGGCAGGCGGTGATTGCAGAAGAGAATGCTGAATCACCAGGCAGTGGTAGTATGCGCAGTCGTGGTAGCAAGTCAGGAATACAAAGATACAATAGGGAGAAACTGCAGCCTATAGGTGTGCTGGGTAAGTCATTTGTAGGTCGCTGTCACCAATATAAGATGACATTTTGGTAACTGATTAGCATTATGATTTGTGTATTTGTGGCATTGTTGGCATTCTGTCTAAGGATTCCCAAAAAGATTAATGGGCATCACCATTAGCATATTATAATCAGCTTGCATTTTTTTAAGGAGTTTGGTTTTACATGATTCATGTTCTTTGATGGTTTTGTCTTGGGCTGCTATATAAGCCAGCCCATTTGTGATTAGTGGCAGTCTACCGGAGGCTCTTGAAGCCTAACGAAATAAACCAGTCGTCAAGAAATACCATCACCTTGTGGCTGGCAAGTGGCAACATGTAGGCTCGCAGAAAAGCAGTAAAATCTCTTGACGATTGTACAGCAGCATAAGAGAGTAAAAACCAACTACTATACCGACATCTTTTTGTTCTTCTCAATCCTATTTAATGAACCTTTTAAACCCGAGGCTTGCTGAAGTGGTGGCACTGAAGGCCCCTGGTTCAAAACAGGTTTTGCGCAAGATCTTTCAAAAACTCTCTCAGATCACCCAACAAGGCCTAATGATCTAACTTTCTTTTGAGCTGGGAAGGTGAAGGCAGTGTGTTAAAAGAGTGGCAGCCCATCTCAGTTACACCCTTGCTCGTATAAGTTGACTCTCTAACCTTCATTTCTACACATGGCCGTTGGCTAAATAAAAACATTTACGTTTGATATCTACATAATAAACTGTTCCCTTTTAGTCACCTTTGTTGCATCACCCACGGATGTAACAATGTGCATCTTTTAGGTAAAGGAATGTTTGGAGAGGTATTTCTAGCTAAAGCTCCTGGGCTCAACACATACAATGAGGAGAATCTGGTTTATGTGAAACCGCTAGTCTCCAAAGATGAGCAAATACAGTTAGACTTCAGATCAGAAGTAGAAATGTTCCACAAACTGAATCATAATCGGGTCTGCAAACTGCTGGCTCTTTGTAAAGAAGTGGAACCCATCTATATGGTGATGCAATATTGCGAATGGGTAAGTGTCGCTGGGTAAATGCTGTTTTGTTATAATAGTGTGTTGTGTTAGCCGCTACACTTTCGCAGTTAGATCTCCCCATCTGTGCTGATTGAAAAAACTTTTTCTTTAACTCGGTACAATCGAGAAATCCTTGAAATTTGTCGTTTTATCACCATTTGCAGGTCTGGCTGGTCCAGTAATTGACTAAGCCGTTAGACCTAAAGTAGGTTTAGGTTACTCTACAGACTGTAATGGTTCTAGTCAACTTGCCAGACTCAAGAAGTCATCGTCCGAGACTGTGCTACCTCCACATTCAATTTAGTTTGGCATCCTAGTAGATATAAACCCCTTCTCGTTCAACTTACCTATGGCTTTTCTTATGTAATCATTATTTTCTTTCAGGGAGATTTGAAACAGTTTCTACTAGCTACTAGCAGAGACGATGGGCAGCAGTTAACTATATCCCCTCCTGATAATGCACAAAAACTAGCCATGTGTCAGCAGGTATGTGTGAGAGGGGATAACTTTTTTAAAGTAGAAATGTGTACTAGCTAGCTGGCTTGGATTTTTGGCATGCGGCAGGTGTGGATGATGCTTTCCTCCCCCCCCCCACCGCATGCCGCAAAATAGGGTCACCCGGGTAAACAAGTGCACCCATCAGGGCAGGACCAATTA
>Ga0224501_10000967_pt1 | contig 22030 bp, 20 predicted proteins | sample SF_Oct11_sed_USG_4_FD_169105 | JGI IMG/M metagenome (GOLD analysis project Ga0224501, IMG submission 169105) | Sediment microbial communities from San Francisco Bay, California, United States - SF_Oct11_sed_USGS_8_1 | ecosystem: Environmental > Aquatic > Marine > Sediment | place: USA...
TGGAGCTGAGAGAGTAAGCGAAGCAGCAGCAAAGGAACTAGCAAAAGCACTAGAAGGAATAGGAATAAAAATAGCCAAAGAAGCCTTAGATTTTGCAATGCACGCCGGAAGAAAAACAATAAAAGCTGAAGACATAGAAATCGCAGCTAGGAAAGTCATGGGCAAATAAACTCAACTTTCACCTTCTCTCTTTTTATCATAAAACCAAAAACAGCCACTTATTTTCTCAGCTGAATCTCTGAAGAGTCCCAGAGAAATTGGAAATAATCTCTTGCAAACCGCACCAAACCAACATGGTTGCTCCATATCACTAGGCTTGGTTTTTCTTCACCCAAAAACAGCATAGCCTCCTTTCCATCTACAATAACGCCTCCCCCAAACATTTGGTCTCTAACCCGTAACTCGCTGATGCTGGCTAATCCTTCCAAATTCTTCCAGCCCTCAGCTTTTCCAGCAACCATAAGCTTGATGTTCACACGAGTTTTCTGTAAAACTTCCAGAAAAACGGTCGTTGAGATAATTATGTTTTTTGCGAATTCAGGTGCGGCAATCATTATTTCTTTTCCGGCTTTTTTGAAGGTTTCCTCCAGCTTAGCCATTACTCCCTGTTGACCATGCAGTATTAATATGTCTGGGCGTTCCACAAGCTCTTGTTTATCGTATAAGGGCTGCAACTCGCTCGCAATTGTCTGCTCCCAGCTTTTGTATTTATCCTCAAGTTTGAGTTTTGCGGTTGCCAACGCTTCGAGTGGTGGTATTGGATAGTATTTGCTGGGGCGGCTTTCAACACTTTTAACCCATCCCTTATCTTTAAGCGAGTTTAAAACCTCGTAAATTTTCGAGTATGGCACGTTTGTTTTTTTGCTTATTTCCATGGCTGTCATTTGTCCAGTTCCTAACAAAACGACATAAGCATCAGTCTCATAGGCATTTAACCCGATTCCACGTAAAACTTGCCTAACGTTCTCGCCTATTGGCAATCTAATCCCCACAATCACCTTATGAAAAGTCTGGAAACCTTATTATATCCTGCCCTCGCAATTGCGCAAACGTGGTTTACTTCAGCATGGTGGAAATATGCAGTTCATTAAGGAAACAAAGAGCATATGTCCCGAATGCCTGAAAGTGTTGGATGCCACAATTTTCGAAGAGAACGGCAAAGTCTACATCAAAAAGGAGTGCCCAGAACACGGCTTTTTCCAGGATGTTTACTGGTCTGATTATGAACAGTACTTGCGTGCTGAAAAATTCAGATATGACGGCGACGGCTTAAACAATCCACGCACAAAAACAGTTGACGACTGCCCATATGACTGCGGCATATGCCCACAGCACAAATCCCACACAGCCCTAGCAATAATTGATGTCACAAACCGATGCAACCTCAAATGCCCAGTCTGCTTTGCAAACGCTGCAGCAGCCGGATACGTGTATGAACCCGCCAAAGAAGAAATTAGGAGCATGCTGGAAAACCTCCGCAAAAACGACCCTGTGCCCGCCACAGCCCTCCAATTCTCTGGCGGTGAACCAACCATCCGTAATGACCTTTTCGAACTTATTCGAATGGCAAAGGAGCTTGGTTTTAGGCATGTTGAGCTGAATACGAACGGTATTCGACTTGCACAAAGCGTTGACTATTGCAGGGGACTGAAAGAAGCTGGAATGAGCACAGTCTACCTTCAATTTGACGGCTTAACATCTGAAGTTTACAATTTCACACGGGGAATCGACCTGCTAGACATTAAAATGAAAGCTGTTGAAAACTGCCACAAAGCTGGAATCCAAAGCATAGTTTTAGTCGTCACGTTGATTAAAGGCGTGAATGATAACCAACTCGGCGACATAATACGGTTCGCTGTTCAAAACTTCGACGTAATAAGATGTGTAAACGTTCAACCCGTTTCTCTCTGTGGGCGACTTCCTCAAGAAGAACGGGAGAAAATGCGTATCACAATTCCAGATTTTATGCGGCTGGTTGAGGAACAAACAAACGGCAAAATAAAGGTTTCAGACTTCTATCCAGTGCCAACAGTTGTGCCAGTTTCAAAGACTGTTGGAGCATTAAAAGACAAACGGTATGTAGAGTTTACGGCACACCCGCACTGCGGGATGGCAACCTACATTTTCGTTGAGAACGGCGAAATTGTTCCAATAACGCGTTATGGGAACGTGGACAAATTCGTTGAAACTATGAAAAAAGTCTATGAGGATGCTTCAAAAGGAAGCAAAAACAAAGCTAAACTGCGTTTGGTAAGAGCATTAAGTCACATAAAATTCAGCTTCTTAAGAAAGTATGTTTGGCATGTTCTAAAAGAAGGAAGCTATGAAGCATTAGGCGACTTACAAAGAAAGTCTATACTGATTTCTGCAATGCATTTTATGGACCCGTACAACTTTGACTTAGAAAGAGTTCAACGCTGTGTAATCCACTATGCAGTGCCAGACGGACGTATAATCCCATTCTGTACCATGAACTCCATCCACCGCCCAGAAATCGAGAAAAGGTTTGGAATGTCAATTCAAGAGTGGCGAAACAAACATAAAGTTGAAATAACACAGTATGCTTAGATGTAGAAACCCTAAAGAGTCACGAGGCAACTTTCAGTTAATGGAAGCTGGTAAGCATGGGCGGGAAAAAGAAACTCAGCTTGAAACAGATGGAACGCATGCAAGTGAGGAGAGGCGAACAAGAGAGAAAGAAAAAAGAGAAAACGGCAGGGACTAACGAAAAGAAATCAGGAATAATTCCGCCAGACCCAAAAGGCAAAAAAATAGTTGACGAACTGAAAAGAATGCGGGTTCTAACACCATACACTGTGGCTTCTCGTTTCAATTTACGAATAAGTGCAGCTAAAGATTTCTTGGAACAGCTGGAAGAGAATGGTATGGTTCAGCTGGTTTCCGGAAGCCACAGCATCAAAATTTACAAAACAGTAGACTAAAACGTATCATGTTCATTTCGCTTTTTCAGCTTTTATCAGCCACTGGGGAGAGTCAGAATCTAAGTTGAAATTTCCTAAAAGAATCTACACAACAGAAGAAGTCAAAAAAGCCGGAAAACTCACCAAAAAAGGCTACAAACACCGTTTAAGAGTTAAAGGAAGCCCGAGCTTCAAGCAAAAAGTGAAACAAGCACTGAAATTTGTCAAAACTGCTGGCTACTACAATTTTTTAAGAACATACCTTCGCAACATAGTGGAAATTGACGGTTTAACCCAGCTCCGCGAAGCAGATGCAGCAATTTGGGCGAATAAATATGCTATGGAAAATCCGGTGGATGCCGCCAGTCTTTTCATACAAAAAGCAAATCACATGAAGGAATATCTTGAAGGCAAATTGTACTATGGCGGCGCGGCAGAAACTCGTTCGGTTCAAAAACGCATAGAATTTCTGGAAATTTTGAAAAAGAAAAGCAGAAAGAAGGAAATAAAAGAAGAATGTGAGAGGCTTTTAAGAAGCTGGAGTGAAAGCATTTTTCTATAATTAACTTTGAGCGGATTTTTCCACTTTAATTTTTGTCCCGCTTTTCACTCTGCTGAAAAGTTCAAGATTTCTGGTTATTTTGCCAAGAATGTTTACGGGACTGTAAGGCTGAGTTTCTCCATAGAACACGCATATTGCGCTTCCCATAGGCCAAAAGGCTATTGTTCCCTTTTCAACGGTGCTTTTCGCCTTTTCCTCCCCCATTTTTACTGGTATTTCGAAGTAGACTTCTTCCTTCCATAGGGCTGCTCTGCCTTCAATTGGAAGTTTTCTAACTATCATGTCTATAGTCCTTGGCGCTAAATGTCGTATGAACTCTCCTTCGGCTTCTCCCAAACCATCAATTATGAATTTTACCTTTATACGCGAAATTTCTGCTTCTTCACCGTCCATTATTGCTTGCTCCTTTGAAGAAACTCTTCTAAAATCTGTTCAAGTGAGACTGGACCTAACACTTTGAGTTCATACTTCACTCTTACTGTTGGCTTGTCAATAGGCATGACTCTCCGCAAGTCGATGGGTGTGCCTATCACCACGACATCGCAAGGTGTGCGGTCAGTTGTTTCTTTAAGCTCGGTTATTTGTTTTTCACCATAGCCCACTGCTGGAAGAATTGCCCCTAAATGAGTGTATTTCTTATAAGTTTCCTTTATTGAACCCACGGCGTATGGTTTCGGGTCGACGATTTCGCCTGCCCCAAGCCTTTTCGCTATTATTGTTGCGGCTCCGTAGGGCATGTTACCGTGCGTCAGTGTTGGGCCATCCTCGATTACTAGGATTCGCTTTCCTTTGATTAACTCGGGTTTGTCAGCAGTTATAGGTGAAGCGGCTTCCAAAATTGTAGCGTTCGGATTAACAGTTCTGACGTTCTGTTTGACTCTTTCCACGTTTTTCGGGTCTGCCGTTTCAACCTTGTTTATTATCACAACGTTTGCCAATCGCAGATTAGCCTCACCAGGATGATAAGCAATCTCATGTCCGGCTCTGTGTGGGTCAGCTACAACAATGTGTAGGTCTGGCTTGTAGAAAGGTAGGTCGTTGTTGCCTCCATCCCAGACAATAACATCTGCTTCTTTCTCTGCTTCTCTCAGAATTTTTTCGTAGTCGACTCCGGCATAAACAATTATGCCGTTGTCTATGTGTGGCTCGTATTCTTCTCTTTCCTCAATCGTGCACTCATGTTTATCCAAGTCTTCGTATGAAGCGAAACGCTGGCAAATCTGCTCTTTTAGGTCTCCGTAGGGCATCGGATGCCTAATAACAACAACCCTCAAACCTTTGCTTTTCAAGATTTTCGCAACTTGCCGTGAAGTTTGGCTTTTCCCTGAACCCGTTCTTACGGCACACACAGAAACAACTGGAACCTTTGCCTTTAGCATCGTTGTTTTCGGACCCATTAGGCGGAAGTCTGCACCATTTGCCAATGCTATAGAAGCTTTATGCATAACGTATTCATGTGAAACATCGCTGTAGGCAAAGATAACTTGGTCAACGTCATGTTTCCTTACCAGCTTTGGCAGTTTCCCTTCCGGATAGATTGGTATGCCCTTCGGATAGTTTGGACCTGCAAGCTCTGGGGGGTAGCTTCTTTCTTCTATGCCGGGAATCTGCGTGGCTGTGAATGCCACAACTTCATAAGCATCATTGTTTCTAAAGTAGACATTGAAGTTGTGGAAGTCCCTACCAGCCGCACCCATTATAATAACTTTGATTCTCTTCATATAGCGATTCCTCGCCAAAACCCCGAGCAAGAGGATTCAATACTACCTAAATCATTCCATATAAACCTTAACGTGGCAACTTACCCTAAGAGACGTAAAATTGTTTCACCTATGAAGTCTATCTGCTTTGCGGTAACACCTGGATGGGCTGGCAACGAAAGAACCTGTTTTGCGGCTTTCTCTGTTTCCGGAAGCTTATATCTTCCAGATTTTCTATAATATGGCATTATGTGTATAGGATTTGCATAGTAAACTTCTGCGCCTATACCCTTTTGTCTCAGTGCTTCAATAATTCTGTCTCTTTTCTTTCCTTTTGCACCCTTTAACCTAATGGTGTAAAGATACCAACTGTGTTTGTAGCCTTTGTGTTCTTTTGGCAGCAGCAAACCCTTTGCTTTTTTAAGTTTCACTGTTAGTCTTTCGGCGTTTTCACGTCTTTTTGCTGAGAATTTTGGTAGTTTCTTTAATTGTACGCAGCCTATCGCTGCTTGTATTTCTGGCATGTGATAGTTGTGCCCAAGCATGAGTGATTTGTACTTCTCTTTTTCTCCGTGGCTTCTCATGAACCGCATCTTTTCGGCAAGTTCATCATTGTTTGTTGTTACCATGCCACCTTCGCCCGTTGTCATGTTTTTGCTTGCATAGAAACTCCAGCATGCAGCATCTGCAAAGGCTCCTGGCGGTTTTCCCTTGTAACTTGCGCCGTGGGCTTGAGCTGCATCTTCAATAACTACTAGTCCATGCTTGTCAGCAATTTCTCTTATTGGTTGCATGTCAGCTGGCAAACCATACAAGTCCACAGGCACTATAGCCCTAGTCTTTCTTGTTATGGCTTTTTCAACTTTCTCGGGAGAAATGTTGTATGTTTCAGGGTCTATGTCCACGAAGACTGGTTCGGCTCCAGTCAGTGCAACTGCTTCGGCTGTTGCAACGAACGTGAAGCTTGGCAGAATCACTTCATCGCCTCGTTTAACTTCTGCAGCTGCGATTGCTAGGTGTAAAGCTGCGGTTCCCGTGTTTACGGCTATTGCATGTTTCGCTTTAACAAATTTTGCGAACGCTTTTTCGAACTTCGTAACCATAGGACCTGCACCGAGTCCATGTGTTAGTGTGCCGCTTTTCAAAACTTTGACAACCGCTGCGATTTCCTCTTCCCCGATTTGTGGGGCATTAATTGGAATCATTTCGTCCACGCTTGATTTTTATGTTCTGTTTGATATTTAGTTTTGCGGTTCACGTTAAGGGATGTTCAAATTGTTGAATTGCGTTATTATCCACTTGTCTCCACGCTTTTCTATGTGCATTGTTATGTTTTGCATGGGCTCTGTTGCCATCAATTCGTTCCATTGAACTGTTGGAATATCCTTTGGGGTTGTTTCCACCCATGGATAGTTGTCGTTGTCTAAGTGTAAGACTATGTGGGTTGTGCCGTCTTCAACATATTCATACTTGCCTAGCACTGTTGCACCGAGTTCAACGTAGGTTACCACACCGAACAACTTCATGAAGTCTAACCGTGTCTTACGCACAAGCTGTTCACTCGTTAATCCTTCCCCGTTCATCGTTACGGCTATTCTGTTAACTTCTAGCGCATCTACGATTGCAAATCCGGCTAAATAGATGGTTTCATCTGGTTCTCTTGTGCCTTCCCGCCAATAAATGGGCACATACCATGCAAGTCTTTGGTCGTTTGGTGAAATTTCAACCGGGTAGAGCAGAGGCATCTCTGCATCATAAATGCCAGCGGCTGGCTTGGGCAGTCTTCCCTCAACCATGTCTTCAGCTGTCATACCAGAAATGTAATTGGCTAACTTGAAGTCATAAAAGAACACGCCGTTTCGTGTGGCTTTGAACACGCCTGCCAACGTTCTCTGGTTTCCAACGGGATTAACGCATACAAGTGCCACCACATCGCCTGTTTCTGGGTCAATAATGTAACGCGTGTCTTCTGTCATTTGAAAGCGTTCGCGACTTGGCGGGATTATCCATAAGAAGCCACCAGCCCAAAAGTCAAAACCGTCGCCTCTTCTGAAGCAACCCATCTCATTTATCATTCCCTCCAGCCAATTTTCATCGTAAATTTGCGTAACCCACAAGGGAATATCAGATAGGGACCCTGTTTCATAACACAAGTTGCCTTGCGAATCATAGATCAAGGGAGTTTCATATCTTCTAATGAGGTCTAAGCCTACATTATAGCGTGTTACAACATAGACAACATCGTTTGTGGTTAAGTCCCATGTTATATAGGCAATGCCGTAGCTTTTCGCCATGTCCCCCATGTATGAGCGGAAATGAACGTTATGATCCCACCAGAGCCCTTCTCCGACTGTAAATTCATTTCGCAGTATTTTTGGAGTTGCAGTTGGGTCTGTAGCATCTATTATCACGAAGCCTTTAACATGGTTCTCTGCTATTACGTTTGTTGAGCCAATAACAGCTATCCAAACGAGTTCTCCTTCTGAAGATTTTGTTATGTGACAACCTAAGACACGCATATTGCTTCCGAATTCAGACATATGCCGCCTTGCAATAGACACGGCGAGCTCCTCTGTAACGAGACGCACCATGTTATCTGGAATGATTCCGTTAAAGGGTAAGCCTGAACCCAGCCGTATAAAACTGTTGAAGTAAGAGGCGTTTGCCACTCGCTGAATCTGCCCGAAAACTACCATTATAGAAGCAGAAAGCAGATAGATGAGAAAAAGAACGACGACTATTTTTCTTCGAACTTTCACGGAGACTTTCCATGGAAAACGGTGGTGACGATAATAATATCCTTTTGAACTTTCCAAGTCAACCTGCCTTAAGGAGAAAGCTGATTCAACGAAGGCAACAAACAATCTAAGAAAAACCAGCAGATATACAAAAATGCTCAAAGGAGTTTGAAAAAGCTGAATTATAAAGAAAAGCAGTAAGCCTACAAAAAGTGAAACTATGCGAGAAGGCTTCTTCCAACCAGTTCTTCTCGGTGGAATAGGTATATACCATAAAAAAGCCCAGACCAGAAGAAATAGAAACAAATTCAAAGCCTTCACCAAACCTAAATTTTATGATCAGCTATTTAAATCAATTGAAGAACAAGGTTACAGTTGCATTTTATCTGATTTTTGTTGGAAGTTGCTTTGAAAAGAGTACGCGCTATCGTTTGACATTGCAATTTTGTGTGTTTAACATAAAGGATAATAAAGAGCTTTAACCCGTAAACTATTTCAAGCGAGGTTGCGGATGGCTGCGTGGATGACTAAGGTAGGTGTTTATGTTTGCCATTGCGGCTTAAACATCGCCGGTGTGGTTGATGTAGAAAAAGTTGTGGAATACGCTAAAAATTTGCCGGATGTTGCAATAGCCAAACATTACACTTATGTTTGTTCTGAACCTGGTCAGCGCATGATCCAAGAAGACATTCAAGAGCATGGACTTGACAGAATTGTAATTGCAACTTGTTCACCTCAAATGCATGAGGAAACTTTCCGCAAGACAATTGCAGAAGCCGAATTAAACCCTTATTTGCTTGAAATTGTTAATTTGCGGGAACAGTGCTCTTGGCCTCACAGTGAAGAACCGGGAAAAGCCACGGAAAAGGCGAAAGAGCTTGTTAGAATGGGCATAGCTAGAGTAAGGCTTTTGGAACCTTTAGAAAGGCGCAAAGTAAGCGCGGAGAAAAGCGTTTTAGTGGTTGGCGGCGGAATTGCTGGTATACAAGCTTCGCTGGATTTAGCTGATGCTGGGTTAAAAGTTTATCTTGTAGAGAAAGCGCCAAGCATCGGCGGACGCATGGCACAGCTCGACAAGACTTTCCCAACTCTTGATTGCAGTGCGTGTATTTTGACGCCCAAAATGGTTGACATAGCTAAGCATCCGAACATAAAACTGTTAACAAATGCTGAAGTCACGAACGTGAAGGGCTTTGTTGGGAACTATGAAGTTTCAGTTCTAAAGAAACCTGGATACGTGGATGGAGATAGATGTGTTGGTTGCGAGCTCTGCACAAAGGTCTGCCCGGTTAAAGTTCCAGATAAGTTTAATGAAGGCTTAAGCCAAACACGTGCAATATCCATTTATTCGCCGCATGCAGTGCCAAAAGTCGCCATAATAAACCCAAACTACTGCCTCAGGTTAAAGTGTGATAAAGACGTATGCGGCAAATGCCTAGAAATGTGCGAAGCCAAAGCCATAAACTTTGAACAACAACCAGAAACAATCCAGCTTAAAGTAGGCGCAATAGTCATAGCGGTAGGTTCAGAAGTTTTTGACGCTTCAAAAATGCCGGAGTTTGGTTATGGGCGCTTCCAAAATGTTATATCAAATATCGAGTTTGAAAGAATTTCAGATGCATCTGGACCGACTGGCGGAAAGATTCATTGCCCAAAAAATGGCGAACCGCCTAAAACCATAGTTTTTATCCAATGCATTGGCTCTCGAGACAAACGTTTTCACGAGTATTGCTGCCGTGTCGGGTGCATGGTTAGCTTAAAACAAGCAATTCTTGCTCGTGAAAAGCTTGGCAAAAACGTGAACATCTACGTTTGCTTTAATGATCTCCGAGCCTTTGGCAAGGGCTATGAGGAATTTTATAGGCGCGCAAGAGACCTAGACATCAACTTCGTTGCTGGATTGCCATCTGAAATTCGCAGCACTGCGGATGGTTCGCTTTACTTTGATGTTTACGACAGGGGAACAAACAAGCTTTTGGAAATGCACTCAGACCTAGTCGTACTAGCAAACGGGCTTGTTCCAAGCAGCGACCTTGGGAAAATCAGTGAATTGTTCCATGCTTCAAGAAGCACAGATGATTTTCTGTTAGAAGCGCATCCGAAGCTGCGTCCGCTTGAAAGTCCTACAGCAGGAATTTTTCTTGCTGGTGCATGTCAAGGACCTAAGGATATCCCGGATAGTGTAGCGCAGGCAAGTGGGGCGGCGGCAAAAATCATAGGCTTGTTGTCGAGTGGGGAAATTGAGCTTGAGCCTTTGAAAGCTGTGGTGGACAAAGACTTGTGCAGTGGATGTCGAATGTGCGAGTTTGTTTGTCCTTATGTTGCGATAGAGATGAAAACCGAAATTGTAGACGGCATTGAAAGGCTTAGAGCCGAGGTTGTTGAAGCCATGTGTCAAGGCTGCGGCTTATGCGGCTCAGCATGCCCAGCCAGCGCTATTAAACTGCAGCATTATACTGACGAACAAGTTTTAGCCCAAGTTCACGCTGCTCTTGTAGAAACAAAGGTGAAAGGGGGGCGCTGAAATTTCGGGTTTAATTGATTTGATGTCAATGGCTAAGCCTAATCTCGAATCACGTGGAAAGATTTTAGCAAAGCTCAGCGAAATAGAGCTTGTAAACTGTTTTCAATGTTTAAAATGTACGAGCGGATGCACTTCGTTAAAGCTCTTAGAGTTAAAACCTCATGAAATAATAAAGCTCGTTAATTTAGGTTTTGTAGATGAATTAGCATCGTCAGATATCATTTGGACTTGTGCAACATGCTTGAAATGTGTGCAGAGGTGCCCGCAGAAGGCGTCGCCATACCATGTGATAATAGCTCTGAGAAATCTAACTGCTGAAAGAGAAGCGAAAGTGCCAGAGGAATACTTGAAGGCAGTTTCACAGATTCTTGAGACAGGACTAGCAGAAACCACTCAGAAAGTTGTAACAAAGAAAATGGAAACATTTGACCGTGAAAGCCTAAAATTGCCGAAGATTAACCCTCCAAAAGAAAGTTTTCAATCTACCTTTCTAAAAATCTTGGAGGAGAAAGGAGAATGAGAACTGGTGTTTTCTGGGGTTGCCGAATATTAACAAGTCAATACGCCTATGAACTGTCTGTTCGCCAAGTTTTTCCAAAGCTTGGGGTCAGACTCGTTGATTTAAGAGAAGCCACATGTTGCGGTGATCCTGTTAAAAGTGTCAACATTTTTGCAGCTGATTATTTAGCAGTTAGAGCCTTAGCCTTAGTGAATTTAACTGGACTAACGGATCTGCTTGTTCCTTGTAACCGCTGTCACTTCACGATTTCTGAGGCGAAAAATAGGATGGAGATGAATGGAAAACTTCGCTTAAAAATGAGTAAGTTGTTAAACGAAGAAGGCTTAGAATATAGTCCGAACATTAAGATTTGGCACGTAATCGACTTGTTGCATGATGTGGTAGGCTTAGAAAAAATTAAAGAAACGGTGAAAAAACCGTTTAAAGGCTTAAAATTAGCCAGTCATGTTGGTTGCCAGATTATTCGTTACAGCGACCTTGAAAGAGTTGATGATGCGGAGAATCCACGGAAACTTGATGAATTAATAGGTGCACTTGGCGCGGAAACTGTGGATTACGCCGAAAAACTGGATTGCTGTGGTGCAGCATTAATGTATGGCAATTCTGATTCCGCACTTTCACTTGCTGGCTCTAAAATTAAGGCTCTGCAAAATTTGGTCGTAGACGGTTTAGTTGTTTCTTGTCCAGCTTGTCAATCAATGTTTGACTCTAAGCAGAAGGACGCTGAAACAGCTGTTGGAGCAAAACTAAATCTTCCAGTAGTATACTATACGCAGTTGCTTGGCTTAGCCTTAGACATTAAAGAAGAGAAACTTGGCTTACATTTGAACCAAAGCCCAGTTAACAATTTTCTAACGAAAACTCTAGCTTAATCATTTAATTTTTTGTATTGGCGAAAAAATAAGGGGTTACTTGTAGGGGATGAATTCTTTTCCGAGCAATTCTCTTGCGACGACGATCTTCTGGATGTTTAATCCTCCTTCGGCTCCTACTACGTAGGACATTACTCCACGCCAAGCGGTTTCCAAAAGATATTCTTTGGTGTACCCTGCTGCTCCAAGCCAGATCATTGCTTTTCTAGCGGCTTCTAACGCAAGGGATGGTCCTTTCCATTTGATCAGGGATATCCATTTAGCGACTTCGGTTGGCTTGAAGGTTTTCGCGTCTGAAGTTTTTTGCGGCATTCCTTCTTCTCGGTATCTTATGTCTTGCATCCATGCGGTCTTTTGAGCCATTAACTTTAATGCTTCCATTTCGCGGTAGATTTCAGCCAGTTCGAACTGGATTGCTTCGTACTTGGCAAGAGGGCGTCCAAAAACTTTTCTTTCTTTTATGTACGGCACCGCCTCATCGATTACTCGTTGGATTACTCCTACACAGCTGAATGCTATCATCAGTCGAGCATTATCGAATCCTTCCATGGTGTAATAGAAACCTTTGCCCTCCTGTCCCAATCTGTACTCGTCGGGAAGCCTCACATTTTTCATCTTGAACCCACCTGTTGAAATTGCCATTCTACCAGCATCTCTGTATGGTTGTTGCACCTCTACTCCGTCTGCATCTATAGGCAGAAAGAAGGAAGTCATATTTCTATGCGGGGCTTCTGGCTGCATCGAACCGGTTCTCACGTTAATCCAGTAACCGCCGCCCCATTTCTGGCATTCTTCTGTGCCGCTGATAAACGTTTTCTCTCCGTTGATCACCCATTCGTCTCCTTCTTTTTTGGCTGTTGACTTAAACCCTGCGACATCCGACCCCCCAGCAGGCTCCGTAGTTGCGATACCCACGAATTTCTCGCCTTTGATTGCCGGTTTTATGTATTTCTCTCTCACGGTCTCGCTGCAATATCTATCGATTGTGAATCCCCAACCGGTTTCGACAGCCATAAAACCCGCTGCAGTAGCAATGGTTGGATCGTAATACCCTATCACTTCAGCAATCATGCCTTGAGTTATCCAGTCAATACCGGAACCGCCATGTTCCACTGGAACCGTTCCCATGACAATGCCTAAGCTGCATAAGCCTTCGGCAACGTCCTTAGGGTAGGGATGCCCTTTGTCATCCATTTCTCTAACTTTTTCAGATGTTAGGTATCTCTCGCAGAATTCCTTGACACTTTTCACTATGAGTTTCTGGTTCTCGGTTTCTGTAAAATCAAACACCATTCTCTTCTTCTCCTTCATGCTGCGTCTAGCCAATATTCCATTCTTTTTATAAGGCTTTTGTTCGCGGTATTATCAAGATTACATTCCTTAAAAAAGAAAAAGTAGAAAACTATTGAAGATGCTTCCTTAGAGCTTCTGTTAATGCTGGCAGTATCTCGTATAAGTCGCCTACCACCCCGTAATCTGCAACTTCAAATATTGGTGCCTCTGGGTCAGTGTTAATTGCTACTATCATTTTTGAATCGCGGATTCCAGCTACGTGCTGGATTACGCCTGAGATTCCACACGCGATATAGAGTTTCGGCTTAACTTTGTGTCCTGAAAGCCCAACCCATTCTGTGAACCATTTCCTATCTTCAGCTAGGGGCCTACTGTTTCCAACTTGCCCATTTAGTATCTTTGCTAACTCCTCCAACAAAGCCTTGTCTTCCTTTTTTTCTAAGCCCCTCCCACAGCTGATTATAACCTCAGCTTCTTCGATATTTACGCTTGAAGTTTCAAGCGGCTTTGTTTCAACGACTTCTGTTTTCGGCTCTTCGATTTTCACATCTAATTTTATTACTTCTCCACTGCGATCTTGCGGCTCAAGCTTTTCAAATGCTCTTGCCGGTATGGTTGCTATTTGAGGTTTGGATCTAAAAGTGACTTTTGCAACGGCGTTTCCACCATAGGTTATTCTTTCACCTATCAGCCTTCTGTTCTTGTCTATGCTTAATCTGGCGCAGTCAGGTATGCATCCTTTTTCAAGACGTGTAGCAAGTCTAGCTGCGAGCGATTTCCCGTTCTTTGTTGACCCAATTAGCAAAATGTCTGGTTTGTAATTTGCGGTTAAATTGTGCAAAATGCTTAGGTATGCTTCAGCTTGGAAATGCTCCAATGCTGGATTGTCAATTAGGTAGACTTTGTCTGCTCCATACTTTATCAGTTCACTTGCTTTCTCCTGTACGTCATATCCAGCAAAGACAGATGCAAGTTCTGTTTGCAGTTTATCCGCTATTTCGCGTCCTTTTCCAAGCATTTCCAATGTCAAATCGTATTTCTCTGAGAAAACCCAAACTCCTTTATATTCACTCATGCCTTTACCTTCCAACAACACCTTCTTGAATTAACGCTTTAGCCAGCTTCTCCGCAATCTCCGCCGAGTTTTCGCCTGTTATCCTGATTTTTTTCCGTTCTGTTTTGGGTGCTAAAACCTCGACTACCTCGATTTTTGCACCAATTTTCTCTTGTTGAATATTTAGATCTGCGGCTGTCCATGTGACTATTTCCTTTTTTGATGCCTTCATTATCATCATAAGCGATGGAATTCTCGGCTGGTTTATCTCTCGTGTAACCGTTATCAGCGCTGGCATTTTCGCTTTCACGGTTTCGTATGCATCTTCAAGTGTTCTTTCCGCGACTACGGTGTCACCTTCCACTGTAAGTTTTCTAACAGAGGTTATCAGTGGCAAGTTCAGCAGTTCCGCTAATCTTGGACCAACAAGTCCTGAAAAACTGTCTAAGGATGCTTCGCCGCAAAGAACCAAATCGAATTCTCCAATTTTTTTTGTTGCTTCAGCTAGAATGTAAGCTGTACCTATAGTGTCAATGTCTTGGAAGCTTCTGTCGTTAACAAGATAAGCCTTGTCAGCACCAATTGCAAGCGCTTCACGTAAAGTAGCCTTTGCATCTTCAGAGCTTACGGTTATGGTGTATACTTCGGCTTCACCGATTTTCTCCCTAACCCTTAAGGCTTCTTCTAAGGCGTTCTTATCAAAATCGCTAATCTTTTTAGGTGCACTAACCGTTATTAACTGTCTTGTCGCAGGGTCAACTTTCAACTGTGAAACATCTAGTGCTTGTTTAAGACACACTATGATTCTCTTCAATCTGCTTAACCTCTCTGTTAATTACACATCATTAAGAGAAGAACAAAATAGTAGTTTCTCTACATAAAAGTTTCACCTTCCACACTGCTAATATAAAATGTTAAAGGCTTGTCCAACCTAATTTTAGCAAGCTAACGTAGTTGGAGTGCTTATTATGACATATGAAATCGAATGTTCAAAATGTAGTCGCACATCTCCTAGCATATTAGATTTTAAATGCTCTTGCAGTTCATCGCTTGAAACGCATTTGCACTTCAATTTTGAAAAGAAAAAAGTTCGCAAGCGAAATTACAGCTTGTGGCGTTACATAAGCTTTTTTCCATACGTAAAAGAAACAGAAATCATAACTTTAGGTGAGGGTTGGACGCCTTTAGTCCATTCAGGCAATGTTTATTTTAAACTTGAAAATTTGAACCCGACGGGTTCTTTCAAGGACAGAGGTTCAACAGTATTAATCTCCACTTTGCATAAACTGGTGAAAAAAGCCAAGGGTTACATTTCAGAGGATTCTTCGGGTAATGCAGGGGCTTCTATAGCTGCCTATTCTGCTCGTGCAGGGTTAAAGGCGAAAATTTATGTTCCAGAAAATGTTTCTGGGCCGAAGTTTAATCAAATCCAATTTTATGGTGCAGATGTTGTTAAGGTTTCAGGTGGTCGAAGTAAAGTTGCAGAGGAAGCGCAAGAAGCTGGAAGGAGGAAATTCTATGTTGGACATATACTTCATCCTTTGTTTAGGGATGGAATAAGAAGTCTTGCGTATGAAATAGCTGAGCAGCTTGGTTGGCGAATCCCAGAACGTATTTACTTGCCAGTTTCCGCTGGGACTCTGCTTTTGGGCGTGATAAAGGGATTTAAACATTTGGTTGAGTCTAACGTGGTAGAGGCTATGCCAAAGATAGTGGCTTGTCAAACAAGTCAGGTTTCGCCGCTTTATCATCGTTTTAAAAACTTGAGTTACACTCCACCGAAAAAGATTACGTCTATCGCTGATGCTTTAGTGAGTGTGAATCCTCCGCTGCTAAATTTTATGGTTGAACACTTGAGGGAAGCAAATGGTGATGCTGTTATGGTTGAAGAAGATGAAATATTCAACGCTTTCGTAGAGCTTGCTAGAAAAGGGTTTTTTGTTGAACCAAGCTCAGCTGTTGCTTACGCAGCTTACACGAAGCAGCTCAGGAGTAAAGAAGCATCAAAGGATGATAAGGCTGTGATAATTCTAACAGGGACGGGCTTGAAAACCATGCTTAAACCAAATTAATAATTTCCTTAGAAGTTTACATGTGAAAATCTAACTTTCAGCTTTTCCTTTCAGAAAAACTTATATTGCAATGCTGTTTCTCTTGTTGACGCATTAAAGGAGGTTTGTTAGGTTTGTCATCAGCTGGAGGAGTTCCAGTTTTAATCTTGAAGGAAGGGTCAAGTCGCACCAGAGGAAGAGAGGCCCAACATGCAAACATAATGGCGGCGAGAATTGTAGCAGAAACCGTGAAAAGTGCTCTAGGACCGAAAGGCATGGATAAAATGCTTGTTGACAGCTTCGGCGACGTGACAATAACAAGCGATGGACGCACAATCTTGGATGAGATGGACATTCAGCATCCGGCAGCAAAAATGATGGTTGAAGTTGCAAAGACACAAGACAATGAAGCCGGTGACGGAACAACAACAGCCGTGGTTTTAGCAGGCGAACTGCTAAACAAGGCAGAAGAGCTAATCGAGAAAAATGTTCATCCAACAATAATAATCGACGGATACAAAAAAGCCTCGGAAAAAATACTGGAAGTTTTAGAGAAAATAGCAATACCAGTGGACTTGAACTCTCAGGAATATTTGAAAAAGACTGCGATGACTTCTATGGCAAGCAAATTGGTGGCTGAGCATAGAGGATACTTGGCTGATGTGGCGGTTAAAGCAATTCTTCAAGTTGCTGAAAAAGAAAATGGTAAATACAAGGCGGATGTGGATGATGTCAAAGTTGAAAAGAAACCGGGTGAATCAGTGAGAGATACAAAGTTAATTAGCGGCATAGTTTTAGACAAAGAAATTGTGCATTCTGGGATGCCTAAACGTGTAGAAAACGCAAAAATAGCATTACTGGATTGTGCACTTGAGATTGAGAAGACAGAGTTTGACGCAAAAATCAATATTGAAAGCCCGGAACAAATGGATGCATTCCTAAAACAGGAAGAAACAATGTTGCGAGAGATGGTTAATAAGATAACTGCAGTAGGTGCAAATGTTGTCTTGTGCCAAAAGGGTATTGACGATATGGCTCAACACTTCTTAGCGAGAAAAGGAACACTTGTAGTGCGGAGAATTAAAAAGTCAGATATGGAGAAGCTTGCGAAAGCCACTGGTGGAAAAATAATAACAAACTTGGATGACGTAAATCCGGCAGATTTGGGCTATGCAAGTCTTGTTGAGGAACGCAAAATAGGCGACGACAAAATGACTTTCATAGAAGGATGCAAGCACCCTCATGCCGTTACAATCTTGATAAGGGGTGGAACACAACGCATTGTGGACGAAGCGGAACGTTCATTACATGATGCTTTATGTGTAGTTCGAGACATAGTTGAAGAACCAAAAGTCTTAGCTGGGGGTGGAGCACCAGAGCTCGAAGTTTCGCGTGCACTCAAGAAATATGCGGAAACCCTTCCGGGAAGAGAGCAACTCGCGGTTAAATGCTTTGCAGAAGCCCTAGAGGCTGTTCCCGTAACGTTGACTGAAAATGCTGGTTTAGACCCAATCGACATACTGTCTGAGCTGAGGGCGAGACACGAAAAGGGTGAAACATGGACTGGAATAGAGGTTCACTCTGGCAAAGTTCGAGACATGACTGAGGTAGGAGTTTTCGAACCACTAGCTGTTAAGAAACAAATAATCAAGTCGGCAACAGAAGCTGCTTCTATGATACTGAAAATAGATGATGTAATCGCTGCTGGTAAGATGAAGGCTCCGCCAATGCCTCCAGGAGGACCCCCTGGCGGGATGGGACCAAGCGCCGGAGTGTATTAAGATACGGCTAAGAAAGAGAAGAAAATTTTGATAGGGCCCCCAAAGCTTACCCGCTTCGAAAAAGCTCGGATAGTGGGGGCTAGGGCCCTCCAAATATCAATGGGTGCCCCCATACTTGTTGAGGTCTCGGAAGGCTTTTCAAGTCCGATAGATATAGCATTGAAAGAACTTGAGGCAAGCATCTTACCGATAACTATCAGGCGAACATTGCCCGACGGCACCTATCAAGATATTCCACTAAAATGGCTTTTAGAAGAATAACCGCGCTTTTCTCAAACTTCCTTTTTTTTTCCTTCACTTTTAAAATGGCGGAGACGGTGGCGGAGGGATCAATAAGAACTCGCTAACTCCCTAGCCCTACGCAAAACCTCACCGATCCTAACCCAATGACTCCCTTGCCAGTAGATTTGTTCGCATTTTGGGCATTTCCAAAACTTGTTGTAATATGAAAACGTGCTTTTCTCAACTTTGTCTGCTACTTTTTCTTTGGGTATTGGTTTTACTCGGGTGTTGCATTTTGGGCATCTTGATGTTGTCATGTCTATTTCTAATTTGATGTTGAACCTTTGTGTAAGTTGTGCGAGTTTTTCTGCTTCTGTTTTCCCGCCTAGATAGAAGGCGTCAACTCCTTTTGCTGTGGCTTGTTGGTAAAGCTCCACGTCCCTTGTAAGCAGAATTCTTCTTTCCTTTTTGGCTATCATGATTAGTTGGGCATCGTCAAGTTTGTTTGAGTATTTCACGTTGTGCCCTAGCATTCGAAGCCAACGTGTCAGTTTTCCAAGCATCCCATCGGCAATGAACTTCAAAGTTTATTCTCTCCGAATTATTTCTCCGCTTCCCGCCTTAGCTACGATTTCTCCTTCATCCATGATTAATTGACCATTAACGAATGTTTTAACTGGTTTTCCTTCAACTGTCCGTCCGTCAAACGGGGAGTATTTCGCTTTTGAGTGGAATTTTGTTGCGTCAATTCTGTATTTTTTATCTAAATCTACAACCACTAAATCCGCTTTATTTCCCTCTTTCAAGTAGCCTCTACCTTTCAACTCGAAGATCTTAGCAGGATTTTCTGACATTAACCTAACCACATCAGCTATTGATAATCGTCCACGTTTCACCTCTGTGAGCAATAGTGGAAGAGTTGTTTCTAAGCTTGGTATGCCAACCTTGACATCCCAAACAAGCTTTGCTTTCTTCTCTCCTAAAGTGTGTGGCGCATGGTCTGAAGCCAAGATGTCAATCCAACCATTTTTGACTCCGTTCCAGAGGGCTATTGTATGGTGTTTTTCTCGAACAGGCGGCATGGTCAATGCCAGTGTTCCGATTCGCCTTAAATCGTCAGCGGACAAAAATAGATGATGCGGCGTTGTTTCGCATGTTACTGGTAGTCCTAATTTTTTTCCATCAATTACTGCTTCTAATCCTTTTTCTGTGCTTATGTGACAAAAATGCACCTGTGTGCTGGTTTGTTTGGCGATGTTTAGCAAGCGTTTCACGGCTTTCACCTCTGCACTTTCTGAATGTGCCTTGAGAAATGCCTCGATATCGTTGCGGTTGGAACGCTTAAGCTTCCCTTCAGCTCTTTCTAATGTTGCTTTGTCTTCTGCGTGAACAGCGACTGGAACCTTCAATCTGCTAACGGTTTTGAACGCTTCTAACAAGGCATAATCGTCATTAATGTTTAATCCGCCAACCTGCTCAGCCATAAAAAGCTTAAAAGCCACAGCTCCTTCTCTAACTATTTCCTCAGTTTCCCTCGTGTTTCTTGGAAATTCGGAGTAAAAGCCAATGTTAACCAAAACTTTCTTTTCAGCGATTTTCATTCGGTTCCTCAAGTTTTCAGCACTCATTGTCACTGGGTCATTGTTGGGCATGTCCAAAACTGTTGTCACTCCACCTGCGGCGGCGGAGGCTGTTCCGCTGTAAAAATCTTCTTTGTACGCTTTTCCTTCATCTCGAAGATGCACATGAACATCTATTAAACCGGGCAAAACTATGAGATTTTTTAGGTTGATTTTTGTCTCTGCTTTGGGCATGCTGGTTTCTTTGCCTATTTTGAGGATTTTTCCTTTGTTTATTGCTAGGCTGCAGTCCACTATTTTGTTATTTATGTAGGCTTTCGTGTTGCTTAGGATTAAGTCAACAATCAAGTTGATCGGCTCTCTTGTTATTGGAATAAAGTAGAATGGGATGTTAAAGTTTATTCTATTATTTTGAAGAAGTCTCTCTCTGTTATTATGCCTACGAGTTTTTCGTTTTTGACCACTGGTAAAGCGCCTATTTTTTTCTCTTGCATTATTTTTGCTGCTTGACCGACATCTGCGTTTGGCTCAATTGTTGACACTTCTTTTGTTGCTATTTCAAGTGCATGTGTGTTCAAAACCTGTATTATGGTTCCAGACCGTAAATATTTGAAGACTTTTCCGGAGCCGAAGAACCGTATAATATCCATGGCGGTTATTATGCCTACTACTTTGCTATCGTAGATTATTGGCAGTCTTCTGAATCCTTGTGTTGTCATTGTTTTTTCGGCTTCAAAGATTGTTGTTTTGGGTGATGCTGTGACTACTTTTTCTGACATTAGTTGAGCAACTTTTAAACTGCTTATTCTGTCAGCGAACATGTTGGCAATGTCTCTCTCCGTGATTATTGCTCTTACCCGGTTTTCATTGTCAACCACAGGTAAACCGCCGAGGTTTTTTTCTTTCATTAATTTTATTGCTTCGCTTATTTTTGCAGAAGTTTTAACTGAAACAACTTTTTTGGTCATTACGAGTTTTATAGGCTCGTTTATGGCTTTGAAAATGTTTCCTCCAAATTTTCGTTGAATTATTTGGAATTTTTTTCCTCCGCCAAGGTAATCGATTATGTCTGTGGCTGTTATGATTCCTTCTAACGTTCTTGTTCCTGGGTTAGCGATTGGAATGCGTCGGAATCCTTCCTTGGTCATTATTTGTATACCATCGTAAATGGGTGTTGTTGGAGCCATTGTGACAACGGGGCTTTTTGCAACATGTAATATTTCGCCTTCACGTTTTTTCGAGGGATGAGTTTTTAAAGAGAGCGGGCCCTTCCCCCTTAACGACCTTCTAAAACTTTCTCTACTCAAATTTTTCCCTTCTTATTTAACAAGAAGCTTAACAATGTCTTCACGGTCAACTATACCAATTAACCTTCCGTTGCCGTCTTTTATTGGTATTCTTCCAATGTTTTTTGAAATCATTAGTTTGGCGACTTCGCTGATTCTGGTTGAGGATTTTGCGGCTATAACTGTTGTGTTCATTATTGAAGAGATTTTGGAGGTAGCTCGGAAACGTCCTTTTTGAGATTCGAAGGTAGGTAGCGTTGTTCCGCTTTCCAGAAGGTCTTTCTGTGTGATAATGCCTACCAGTTTGTCCTTTTTGATTACTGGCAGTCCAGCGAAGGATTGGTTTTGCATTAGACGCCAAACGTTATCAATCTCATCATCTGGAGAGCATGCAACAACGTTTTTTGTCATGATTTCTGAAACTGGTTTTGAGAGTTTGTTTGGGTTTGTTTTGAGCGAAGCCTCTAGGAAGTTTTCTAGGCCTAAAACTCCTCTGTATGTTTTGTCTTGAGCCGAGTTCACGACTGGCACGTACCATTCGTCTAGTCGAATCATTTTTTTAACAGTTGAAGCAGCGTCGTCTTCTGTTGCTGGTATGTGCTTTGGTGTGGTCATTATGCCCTTAACTCTTATGGGTGAAATAGAGGAGGAAGTAGTCATTACATTGCCGCGTGAAACTATGCCTAACAGTTTTTTGTTTTCTTTCACTACTGGGAGAATTCTTAAGGCGAAATCCCTTATTATTGCACGGGCTTTTGTGGCGAGTTCATCATCATAAATAAACGGGTGCTTCTTGTCCATAATTTCTTTAACACGCAAACAACCGCCTCTCACTCTGCGCTTTCTAATTCGATTCTGCAGTCTTCGCAGAGAAAATCTCCGTTGGTTTCTTTTAAGGTGTCTGACCAAGCACTGCAACGGTCGCA
>Ga0224501_10000968_pt1 | contig 22021 bp, 14 predicted proteins | sample SF_Oct11_sed_USG_4_FD_169105 | JGI IMG/M metagenome (GOLD analysis project Ga0224501, IMG submission 169105) | Sediment microbial communities from San Francisco Bay, California, United States - SF_Oct11_sed_USGS_8_1 | ecosystem: Environmental > Aquatic > Marine > Sediment | place: USA...
TGACAAAGACCCGGAAAAGTTAGCTCAGGCTTTAAGTGCATTAGTTAAACGCTGGCACAAAGAGGGTCTGGAACAAGTCGTGTTATTGAAGTTAAAAGATAAAGTTATTTCCATTTTTGGCGCAATGCGATTAAAGGGAATTGTGTAATATTAAGAATGGGCAAAAAATCCGTATCTCTTGATTACGGGGTTGGAATCTTAACGGAATCGCAGTAATCAAGATTCTTCTGGCTTATTGATAGTGCTTGACACGGTTGAGACTTTTATTAAACTGTCTGAGTATGGTTAATATTTTCCTAATAATAAGTTTAATTAGTAGTGACCCAAATGTTGGCACCAACGGTTTCGATTTATTAAAAATTACGCTGCCCGCTCGACAAGCCGCAATGGGCTGTGCAGCACTTGGTCTGGCAGATGATGCATTTGGTTTCTATTTTAATCCGGCTGGTTTAGTCGATATCGAAGGTCCACAATTTGGTGTAAGCTATATGAATTATGTTGCCGGTGTGCAATTGGGCGCACTGAGTTATTCAAGACCAATGGCGGACAAAGGTTTTGGTTTTGGGTTGACCTATTTGAATAGTGGCTCAATGAAAAAGACCGATATATCAGGAAATGAAGAAGGCACGTTTAGTGTCTCTTATGCGAATTTCGATGTTGCGCTTGGTTTGCTTTTTACCGAGCCGATAGCGGTCGGTTTAGGAGTTAAAGGGCTCTATAACAAGATTGATACTTTTTTCGCGGTGGGCGCAGGACTTAATCTGGGCGGTAGTTTCTTATTACCAGTCGAGGGTCTGCATCTTGGCGTAGCGGTAAGGAATATAGGAGCTGTCTTCAAACCGTACCGTTCGGAAAGAGATAAATTGCCTTTGGATTTTGGGGCTGGTCTCAACTATGCGCGTGGCGAAAATCTAAATCTCAATTTAGATTTGGTCAAGTCATTGAGCAGTTCTTTTAGTTTTCGGCTCGGTGCGGAAGCCTGGGCTAATCAATATTTAGCGGTACGGGCGGGCTATTATTCTTTAGGTTCGGATTTGAAGACCGGAACCGGTTCGGATATTTTAGCCGGTTTGAGTTTTGGTTTAGGCGTTAGAGTACTACAATATCAGTTAGATTATGGCTTCACGCCGATGTTAGACCTTGGTCGAGTCCACCGGTTCACCTTATCTTTCGCTTTGTAATATTTCTCAATGAAAAAACAGTATGTCAGTGATTTAAAAGCCGGGCAATTGGTTCAGGATATATTCTATTTAGCTAATCGGGAAATCAGAGATAGGAAGGGCGGCGGTTCTTTTTTAGTCTTAGAATTATCGGATAGGACCGGTTCGATTTCAGGCAAAGTTTGGGATAATGCCAAGACCTTATCCCTTCAGGCAATACCCGGTCAATTTTTAAAGATTTCTGGTTCGGTTAGAGAATACAGCGGGTCAATCGAAATCGCAGTCTCGGACTTAACCATTATTCCCTATGACCAAATAGCTAAAGATGATTTTATCCCCAAAAGTCAATACAATCGTGAGGAACTATTCGCCGAATTAAAAGAGTATCTTATTCAGATAACAAATCCATTTCTTTCAAAGTTAGTGAACCGTTTCTTAGAGGATAAGGAATTTGTTGAGCAATTTAAATTGGCTCCGGGCGCAGCCAGAGTGCATCACGCCTATCTGGGTGGCTTATTAGAACACACGGTTTTTATGCTCAGGCTGTCAAAAACGATGGCAAAAGTTTATCCGAAAATTGACTATCCCCTGCTCGTCACCGGGATTATTCTGCATGATGTCGGAAAGGTTAAAGAGTATGTCTATGACAAAGTGATTGACCATACCTTGGAAGGCAGGTTATTAGGGCATATCGTGCAGGGCTATGAAATGGTCAGCACCCAGATTGATGAAATCAAAGGGTTTCCGGCTGAACTTAGAAGAGTTTTACTTCATATGATTCTAACTCATCATGGACATCTTGAATTCGGTTCACCCAAAACACCGAAGTTTGTTGAAGCATTTTTGCTTCACATGTTAGACTATATTGATGCCCGAGCAATGATGTTTCAGGAGGCGACCGAGAAAAATAAAGGGGTAAAGTGGACCGAATATCATCAATTTTTAGAAACCAACGTCTACATTAAAGACCAAGAATAATAAAACTGAACCAAAGAGAAACCAGAAAGAGAGAATCTTCGGAAAATTCGTCCCTCTGGTGTGCTTTCACCAAACAAGTTTCGGAGTTAGGATTTCAACCCACTTCTGAACAAACAACTAAGTTTCAGAAATACCACGAACTGCTTTTAGAATGGAATCAGAAAATAAATTTGGTATCACGAAAAGATACGGCAAGACTTATTTCTTATCATTTTATCGATTCGTTATTAGTATTAAATTATCTGCCCGAAAACAGCACTGTTTGTGATTTGGGTTCAGGAGCTGGTTTGCCCGGAATTCCAATAAAGATTATGCGCGACGATATTACTCTATATCTAATTGAGTCGATACGAAAGAAAGCCGCGTTTTTAAGTTTAGTAGCTGAGGAACTTAATCTTGAGAAAATAAAGATTTTGCCGGAACGAGCCGAAAATATCACGGATGTTAAATGCGATGTCGTGGTAATTCGACTTTTAGGGAAAATTAAAAAACTCGTCCCGGTTGCATTGCCGCTCTTAAATAAATCAGGCAAGATTATTTTTTACAAAGCTCAGACCGCAGCGGACGAAATCTTAGAGGCAAAAAATGTTTTAGCCAAATTTCAATTCCCGCCAACTTTCCATGAAATTGCCCTGCCCGGAACCAATATCGTTCGCCGACTGGTAATTATTAAGAAAATTAATTAACTTAAAAACTGTTAAATTTTTCGGGAAAAGGATGTCCTTTGGTGTAATCGCGCTGTGATTTTTTAGATAAAGAAAAAGCCCTCAATTAACTTTATTGAGGGCTTTACGAGATTTAAATCGAAGACCTTATTTGGCTATTATCAATTTAATCTTTTTAATCTGGTTGGCTTGTGATAGCTTGGCGATATAAATTCCAGCCGGTAGAACTTTTCCATTTTCGGCTTTTCGGTCCCAGCTTATGACATATTCGCCAATCGGTTTCTCTTCGTTAACTAAGGTTCTCACGCGTTCTCCTAAGACATTATAGATTTCGAGTCTAATCCTGGTTTGACGGGTGATGCCGTATTCAAGTCGTATATGATTTCGTGCTGGGTTTGGTTTTATCCATAAACCGAAACTGATTTTCTTTTTACTAAGATTACCAGTTGCCCCATCCGAAATCTCGACCGAAGAATATGAGGAGATCGTATCGAGTTCTGGTCCATATACCCAAAATTCTTGCTTGTTACCACCCTTTAAGGCAAAAAGGAGACTATCGGCAGTAACAAACGCTGCCCCTCTTTTTACTTTTTTGTGTTTGAGACCTAATGGAATAGGTGTGCCCATAACCCAGGAGTCACGGGTCTGGTAGTATATCCACATTTCGTTGGTGTTGCCGCCTTTCAGACAATAGACTCTGCCTTGATAATAGGTCAGACAGCCACCGGCTCTTATTTTTTTATTGCGGTAGCCAATCGGTAATCTACTCAATACACGCCAGCTATCGGATGACACAATATAGGCATAAAACTCATCGGAATTGGCACCTTTTATCGCAAAAATCGTATCGCCTGCCGCAGTTAAAGCGCCACCGGCTTTAACTTTTTTAGATGGGTAACCTGGGGGAATATCATCAAGTAGACTCCAGGAATCGTTTACTGGATTATAGGTTAAGAACTGTCGGCTACGATTTCCAGAAAGTAGATAGACTCGACCGCTAATTGGCGCAAAAGCAAGCGCTGCCCCATATTTAGGTTTTCTTAATACTCTGGTCTCGCCCGGCAGTCGAATATACTGCGGAATCGTGCAACGTTCTGTCCAAGTGTTTAACAGGATATTGTAGGAATAGAATTCCTGAGTATTGCCGCCTTTTATGGCAAATATGTTACGATTGCCGTAGCATATCGAAGTGCCGGCTTTAGCCTTCTTCTTCTTGCCAGTCTGGGTATTAGAATCAGGAAGTGGTGGTAATGATTCCCATTTTTCAGTTGCTAACTTATAACGGAAAAATTCAAGGTCGTTGCCTCCCTTAAGCGCATAAATTGCATCTCCCCGGTCATAATCGAAAGTAAGTGCACCGCTTTTTACTTTTTTCCGACTAAGACCTAAAGGAATATCCTCCATTTGTGCCCAGCTCTGCACATAAATCGAGTCAGTAATCAGATCGTTTTCACCAATCTGGTCGCCAGGAAGTGCGGTCGTGCATTTTAACGTATATCTTCCCAGATCTAAGGATGTGTCCTGAAATGTTATAGTAATGCTATCCCCGGGTTCTAAGGTCAGGTTGGTCTGCACCGATTTATAATAAGTAAAACCAATCCATAAATAAGTCCAGAACGGCTCATTAATAGTCGCCGTGCCATAGTTTATGAGTCGAAACTCTGGTGTCACAATTCCGGGCAGACTGTATTTTTTGGGTGCGACTTTTCTGAAAACCGAAACATCTTTTTTGTAGGGATATATTTTTATCACTCTTCCAGCATTCAATTTATTGCCAGGATAAGAGCCACTAACCGCGCCTTCGCCGTAAAGATACTGCAACCCTAAGGTGCTGGTTGTATCTTCAATTCCAATGGTTGCGCTTCGACCATAACTATAACGGGCGTCGCTGCAGAAAACGTCATTATATTGCAGAGTAATTATACCGTTCTCATGAAGGAGTACTTCAAAACTTATTGGGTCGGAATTTTCTGCGCCCTTACGACGGACATTGTCGTAGATTATGATAAACTTTCGATTGGGTGGGTCTCCTACTTTCTTGAAATATATTCCACCACCACCAACATCTGGTCCATAAACTAAATCGTCCCAGAAGGCATATATCGTATTATTGGGCGGTAATGAATCCGGAATCGAAGTGTTGTCAGGATAACCCGGCGGTGCAATACCAGTATCCGGTCCGATTCTAATCCAGCCATTATCCGAAACCCATATTCCTAGGTAGGTTGTGTCGTAAAATCTAAATGGAAAACCGACTGATGAATCAAGCGGAATCCACCGAGCTTGGTTATCACCAGTAAGGAGTGGGTTCCAGATATAAGGTGGATTTGCATCGATCCAAGAAAAGGTTGGTCCACCTGTAGTATCAGAATCAATCCATCGGTAATCATATACAGAGACATCCATGCCAATAAAATTGGAGCGGTGAACATAAAGTGTTTCTTCCTTAACATCATTGGTTGGGTCCAAATCACCCGGGAGCAAAGTTCTGACTGTTATTCTACCCTGACCTCGGAAACCAGGAGCCCAAGGGTCAAAAATTACAATCGTATCAGCACTTGGGTTCAAATCCACAATCCTGGTACTTGTATAAGGAGAGGTAGTTGGGCTTGCTATCGATATGATACTACAAACAACCGGCACGTTGATTCGCGGCAAATCCCCCCAGTTCTCAACCCGTGCTTTTGGGGTGAAAATTCGATTGGGTGGTCTGACAACTAAATTTTCTTCCGGACTTCCGATAAATACGGTTCGGAAATCATCTGAATTGGGTCTTGGCATTTCGAATTGATAGTTTAAAACACAACGAATCATGAAATCACCGGCAGGTTCAAATCGGGCATAACTTGTATCATAACAAGCCCAGTAAATAACACTGGTATCTCGTCGTGTATCAGTTGAAAGCGAAGGCGAAAGTGGTTTGCCTTCAACCTGTATGAAAAACAGATAAAAACTACTATCCCAAATTGCAATTGAATCTAACGAAAGGTCAATCGAATTCCAGCCAGGGACTGCGGTTAAAATCCCGGATTCGTAAAGTGGTGTTCCTGGACCTCCGGCTGGTCCATCATCATCACAAATCCGTAATCGAAATTTAGTGGATAAAGTGTCCAGGGGTAATGAAAAATGAAACTTTGCGCTTTCAACTAATGCTGGCTGGAAATCTGAAGTAAACTTTACACCCCAACCATATCGTTCCCATATCCAGCTCGAATCCCCAACCGGGTAACCATCATCATAGCCAAGCTCATCTTTCCAGCCAATCGTCACAATTCTGGTTAATGTATCATTGGTGCGGTCTCCGTCACCCGAAACATCACACCAGAAATAAGCCAGATAGCTACCGGCACGTGCGTCCCAACCTGGATTAAAGGCATGAACTATCGAGTCTCCTGAATTGATAACAGGAATTAAATTTGTAACACTGTAATCAGTAATTGAATCGGGCAGAGTAATTATTAAGCATGTCACCGAAACGTTAACCAAGTTGCTGTCACCGATATTCATAAATTTCGCCCTTGGTGCGATTGTGGTTGGTAGTTCAAATCGTCTCGGAAGGTCAATTCTTACTGTGGCAACATCAGTATCATGAATTGTAAATCCGGTAACCGACATGTTGTCAATACTCCATTGACCAAGACCAGCCTGATTACCTTCAAATACCCAGGCAAAACGGACAAGTGGCTGATTTGTCGCCCAAGACAAATCAAAAATTTCAAGCCGTGGTGGAACGGTTTGACCAAAATAATTACTAATTTCATAATCCCAGGTTGCACCGCCATTAGTTGAACCCAAAAGGCTTGCCCGATAGGCACCAATTAGGTGAGTGAAGTAAGTTGAGCAGCGAAGAGCGATATCATAATAGTCTGCGCAGCTAATGACTGGTGAAATCAATGAGTCTGGTGCATCGCCGGTTATTTGATCTCCAATTAGGCAGGCATAGGGAGTTGCATTAGCTGTCCAGGGCGGTTGATTCAAATCCTTTCGGTGCCAATCATTGGTCGAAGGGGTGCCTGTATAAAAAATTCTCCAACCAGTCGGAGGGCTTGTGGTTGACCAAGCGCTATTAAAGTTCTCACCAAAGATCGTTGCGGCAAAAATAGCTGATGTAGTAGATAGCAGCAAGATTACTATGATTGATGCTTTTGGGTTAAAGCATTTTAAAATATTAAAGAGGTTCATTATACCTCCTTTCTTATAGCCAAAATTATGGGAATTATTATTTTTACAACTGCTCCTGAATCAACCATTAAATTATTGCCCCAGTCTCCTTTTATTCGCGATTTTTCTAAGACTGGGGTCTCTTTCAAATTATAGAGAGAATAAAGAATTTGTCAAGGAAAAATTGTAAAATTCTCTACACCCGACCATTCTCTTGACAGGTGAGTAAAAGATAATTACAATGGGCGGTGGAAAAGAAGAAAGTTTTTGGTTGTTGGTTTTTAGTTCATAGACTAACCCTGTTTGAAATCACCTATAACCAAAATAAAGAAATGACAGAATGCCTTACGAATATTTGCCTTGAGAGATTATTTGATAGGCAAACAACTAATAACAAATTTCTAACAACTGATTCAAGGAGGTAAAAGATGAATATTAAGTTAGCAAATGGAAAAGAAATACCGGTTGAAACTCACAAGGCTCGAATGGTTCAAAAGATAAACCTGGCACCGGCGGAAAGAAGACTCAAAGCAATTGAGGAAGCCGGGTATAATACATTCCAGCTTAAAACCAAAGACATATTCCTTGATATGCTAACCGATAGTGGCACAAATGCGATGAGTGATAAACAGATAGCAGGTTTTATCACAACCGATGATGCCTATGCCGGCAGTATGACCTTTTACGAATTTGCCGATGCCGTTAAAGATATTTTAGGATATCAATACGTGATGAACGTGCACCAGGGCCGGGCTGCCGAACACCTCATCGCCAAGGTATTTATCAAATCCGGTGATGTTGTCCCCACCAATTACCATTTCACTACTACCAAAGTCCATATCGAGTTGCCCGGTGCTGAATGTTTGGAGATTTATATTGACGAAGCCCTTAACACAAAAAGCACCCATCCATTCAAAGGCAGTATGGACCCGCAAAAGCTTAAAGACTGTATTAAGAAATATGGAAAGGATAAAATTGCCTTTGTCCGAATGGAAGCGACTGCTAACTTACTGGGCGGTCAGCCCTTTTCTATGGCAAATTACAAGGAGATAATGAAGATAGCTAAGGATAATGGCTTGCTTACGGTATTGGACGGCAGTTTAATATGCGAAAATGCATACCTGATAAAGCAGAGAGAAAAAGGATACGAGAATAAGACGGTTGCTGAAATCGTGAAAGAAATGTGTAGCATTGTTGACCTATTTTATATGAGCGGAAGAAAAAACACAAGTGTCCGGGGTGGTTGTCTGGCAACTAACCGAAAAGACCTCTTTGACAAGATAAAAGACTGGTTACCGGTTTATGAAGGTTTCTACACTTATGGCGGCATGTCACAAAGAGAAGTCGGGATGATGGCAGTAGGAATGAGAGAGATGGTCGACCTTGAGGTTGCTGGGTCAGCGATCGAGCAGGTTAAATATTTTGTTAACCGATTAGACGAAATCGGGATTCCGGTCGTTACACCGCCAGGTGGATTAGCCTGCCATATCGATGCGCGTAAATTTGCACCCCATATTCCAAAAGAGGAATATATTGCTGGTGCATTGACCGCTGCATTGTATATCGCATCCGGAGTCAGGTCAATGGAACGAGGAACCATCTCGACGGAACGTGCCAAAGATGGTTCTGAAGTCTTTGCTGATTTAGAGCTGACCAGAATCGCCGTACCAAGAAGAGTCTACACAATCTCTCAAATTGAATACGCCATCGATAGAATACATTGGCTGTCCAAGCACCGCGATTTAATTAAGGGATTAAAATTTATCGAAGAACCGCCGGTGCTCAGATTCTTCATCGGCAAACTCGCGGCGCTTGATAATTGGGGCGCAAAGTTATGTGAGGCATTCAAAAAAGACTTTGGACCAAGCCTATAATTAATAAGTATGTAGTTACATCTTTTTAATTGTATCCATTCCCGGCAAAAGATTAATCGAGCAGGCGAATAGGAGGACACAGAAAACTCCGAGGTCAAAGGCAGAATTAGAAAAATGATTCAACACCGAACACTTCGAAAGGACTGAAAACACTGAAAAACCAGGGAAAAGCCTCAAGTAAATTCGGTGTTCTTCTGTCCCTTCGGTGCTCTTCAGTGATAAATTCTTTAGGCGATTCAAAAGGGCTTTGCCCCTTTGTGAAGTTTGTCTCTCTGCTATAGATGGTCACTGCCAAAACATCAAATCGGATTCAATCTCCCATTTTGTGGAGAAGAAACCACCTGCCTTAACCCCACCCCAGCCTTTCTGCTTTACTTCTTCACCCAAGATAAGAAAATCGGGTAATCCAGCACCAGAGTAAAGCGTGCTAAAGCGGTTAGACAATCTCTGCCCTTTTTCTGTAGTGCCTTCATAGACAAGAGTTAACTTTTTAGAATTTAACGGATTGGGATAAACAAAGACAACTCCCAAATCACCATCAATATGCATTATGCCTGACGCTTTACCCTCGACCCCGGAAGCGGACAAAGTGACAAAGCCATCTGTTATCTTTATCGGCAGCTTATTTTGGATTCTTGCAGTTATAGCATTGGTTTGGGCATTACCGAAAAGAATCAGATTATATTTATCAGTTATTGCCCGAGTAACTTCGGTATCCGGTAAAACATCAACCAGTCCATTAGCTCTTATCCACCAAGTTAATGCCTGAATTCGGGTTTGATGTAAGAGTAAATCAGTCATCACTGAGTCACCTTTTGTGCCATAGACCAGAACGAAGGGAGAAAAATACGCTTGCTTGATTGGACCATAGGTAGCGGTAACCTTTAGGTTGCCTTCTTTCGCAGGTTGAAACCTGCGGCTACCAGACGCTAAACGCCAAACACCTGGAGTTTCCTGCCTAAAGCTTAGGGTGTAAGGCGTTGAGCGTGCATCGCAGGTTATTTTTTGATTATTAACAAGTATTTGAATTTTTGCTTTAGGAATAAAATTTTCATTCAAGTCAAGGGTAAATTGGTGAATATTATTGGTCTGAATCATAATTGTGCTGTCTTCAACTTTGGCATCAATTATTGCATCCTCATATAATTTTTCAAGCTGGTCAATTATTACCCAGTAATGTTTGTTATTCTGACCCAAATCAGTGGTCTTAAAATGAAGATTTAGCGGATAAGGATTTCTGGTGTGTTTTTTAAGGAATTCCATCAATTCAGGATTGTCAACGCATGCTGCTCCAGGTAATGTGTCATTATCCCACCAATGTCTCATGCCTGGTACCTCTTTATAGATAAATTCGGCTTTTCTAAACTTAGCTTCGGATTCAAGATACTTAGTAAATAATCGGGCATGAATCGCTGGCACATTATCATCGTCACCGCCCTGTAAAATATAAATTGGCAGATTCCGGGCGTTTTCCAAGAATACCAAAGGATTATCTTCTCTTAATACTTTATCTCTTATTGCCAACTGGTCAGGTTGACCAAAGAAAAGACTTTTCTGTAATGACCAGGGAACGTATATCTGATGGGAAGTCCAACCTGCACTAGGTGCAATTGAAGCAAATAAGTCAGAATGGGTCAAACCAATATGCCAGGTTCCATGACCACCCATCGAGTGACCAGCCAGATATATTCGATTTTCATCAATCGGATATTTCTTTTTAACGATTTCTAAGACTTCTATTGCATCAAGCCTGCCCCAATCCTGCCAGTCAAAACCAAATGGTCTTCGGTTGGTTGGCGCTATAACAAAAGCCCAATCTTTGGGTGAATAACTATCAACCTGCCTGACCGCTTCAACCCCTGCTCCATGGAGAGTTAATATTAAAGCATACTTGTGACCGGTGACATTCGATGGTTGACTATTGTTAGGTGGTAGTACCGCATAATACTGAACCGAACTATCAATGGCGGAAATGAAAGTTTCTTTTCTGGTTTGATTAGGTTTACGCAAGCGTAATTTTACATATCCAGAATCAATATTATCTTTAAAACTTACTTTCACCGGCACCAAAACCGTGTCTACAGGAATAGATTCTTTTATAGATGAGATTACTTTTAACAATACTGGAACTTTTTTGCCGCAAAATGGGGCAATTCTTCCAATATTCATTTCAGTTAATTGTATTAATTTGTTATCACCAAGGATGATTTTGGCTTTCTCTATTGTGTTTGGCGTAGTATTGAGGACGGGTAGTCCTACCCATGAATTTATTTCTTCACCGTAAATTATATCCGGTACGGTTGCATCTTTATAAATTGCTATAACTGGATTGGGTGCCGGAATGATTTTAAATGTAAATTCTTTGTCGCCGAAACCACTGACACTGACTAAAACCCGATTTTTGCCGTCTTTTAAAAGCACCAGAATTCTAATATAACCAGCTGAATATGGATCGCCGATAAATCCCTTATCGTTTAATCGAAAATTACACCCTTCGGCTATCACTAATGCCCGCTTCTCGCCCTGGTTTTCAAATTCTCCGTAGGCAAAGCTAACCCCGAGTAACCCAACACCGCCATAAATGTCCTGAATGAATTCCTGGTTAACACTGTCACACTTTACTCTCACCTTACCTTTTTCTGATTTTACCATGCGCCAGGTCAGTTCACCGTCCTGAGTCAGGATATCCCGATGTTTTAAATCTTCATAGGGTGTAAAGTTTTCACTATCAGGCAGATAGGCGATGCCAGGTTCCCGTGCCCCACTGGAAAAAGGACCAATCGTTAACCATTCCGAAATTATAATTGTGTCCTGAATGGTTGGCAGGATATCATCGCCTTGGGTTAAGCTAAAAATCAGGAGAATCATAACGCAAAAAGTAAATTTCAAAATCTTTCGATTTTTAGTATATCGAAAATTAATTATAGAAACAGCCATTCTAAAACGCAATCCTATCACTAAAATCCTGCCTGTCAACAATATTTTCTTGACTTTAGGGAATTTTTTGGTAAAGTGCATGTTTAACATGTTAGATTCTACTATTGTGCGCAAATTATCGGTCAATATTGACCATATTGCGACTTTGAGGGAAGCGAGAAGAGAATTATTCCCGGACCCGGTCCAAGCTGCAGTGTTGGCAGAGCTGGGCGGTGCTGATGGTATCACGGTTCATTTGCGTAGTGACCGTAGACATATTCACGAACGCGACGTTTTTTTGCTTAAAGAAACAATAAAGACCGATTTAAATATTGAAATGGCAGCAACTAAAGAAATGGCTGAAATCGCGGTTCAAATAAAACCAGCGATGGTTACATTGGTGCCGGAAAAACCCGAAGAGATAACTACTCTTGGAGGATTGGATTTAACAAAGAACCTAAAGAAAATCAATCCTTTAGCCAAGAAAATTAAGCAAGCCAGAATTATGTTAAGCGTGTTCATCGAAGCCGATAAGAAACAGGTCGAGAGTGCGCTAAAGCTTAGGGCGGACCAAATAGAGATTAACACCGAGTGCTTGAAGCACATTTCAGACCTGCCTCAGGCAGGTAGTCGAATCTTAGAAGAAATCGTTTCGGTTGCCCAATTTGCTTCGGCTGAAGGTTTAATCGTTCATGCCGGACACGGTCTTGACTATAAAAATATTATTGATATTTTAAGTATTAAAGAGATAACAGGATTTAGTATCGGTTTTGCCATCATTGCCCGTGCTGTTTTCGTCGGGCTCAAAGATGCAGTTGCCGAAATGAAAAGAATTATTGAGCATAACTTATGAGACAGGTTAGAATAAAAATAGTAATCATAATCGTCGCCGTCATCCTTGGCCTTTATTCCCTTTATCCGACTTACCAGCTATATAAACAAATTCCAGCAAAAGAGGAGGGACTAAAAAAACGATTAAGCCAGGCGTTGACCAAAGATGATAGTTTAAGGATTGGTATCGAGCTTGCGGAATCGGACCATGAGAAGGTTAAAATCCATAAAAAAGCACTACACCTGGGATTGGATCTAGTGGGTGGTATGCATTTAACTCTAGAAGTTGATAAAACTAAGCTCTCTAAAGAAGAAGCAAGGGATGCTGGAGATCGAGCCTTAGAAGTAATTAGGAACCGTATTGACCAATTTGGTGTTTTTGAACCGATTATCCAGAAGTCAGGGCAGGACCGTGTTTTAATCCAACTGCCCGGTGTCGATAGGCAGCGGGCAAAGACTCTAATTGGTCAGACTGCGCTTTTGGAGTTTAGGCTGGTCCAAGAAGAAAGACAGACTTATGATCTTTTAAAAAGGATTGACGACCATTATCGAAGAGTCGCCAATGAAGATACTATGCTTAAAGAGCAAGGACAGTTTTTAGATTATATTATCACGGTGCAAAAAATTGATTACGGAGTTGAGGAAACTGATTACCCGGCATTTCAGAAAATGCTGGCAGGAGCCGATACTTTAGTGCCGCCAGATTATGAATTCTTATTCGGACCCGCCGAGTCTTTTGAAGGTCGAACCGTCCGACGGCTCTATTTGGTGAAAAAGGAAGCCGAGCTGACCGGTTCGTCAATCAGTGATGCCAACCCTAGCCCTTATAGTGGAAATGACCCGAATCTTGCTAGCACCTGGATCGTCTCGCTTAAGTTGGCGCGAAAAGACGCAGCTAAATTTGCTTCGGTAACCGGAAGAAATGTTGGCAAGCGGCTGGCGATTATCTTAGACCGGATTGTACGTTCGGCACCAGTGGTTCGTGAGCGAATACCAGGTGGTGAGGCAATGATTACAACCGGTGATGTCAATCCAGATAAAGCAAAAGATTTGACAATTCTTTTACGTTCAGGTTCGCTTCCGGCACCAGTTATGGTTGTTGAGGAACGTTCGGTTGGTCCTTCACTTGGGCATGATTCGATTCGTAAAGGAGTCCAGGCAAGTATACTCGGGTCGGTCATTGTTTTTATAATAATGATAATGGTTTACAGCTTGTCCGGAATTGTCGCCGATATTGGATTATTCTTCAATATTTTCTTTTTGGTTGCAGTGCTGGCAGGAATTCGGGCAACGCTGACCTTGGGTGGATTGGCCGGGATTGCTCTCACAATCGGTATGTCGGTTGATGCCAATGTTCTGATTTTTGAAAGGATTCGAGAGGAATTGCGCTGGAATAAAACAATCCGGGCAGCAATTGAAAATGGTTATAAGCGAGCATTTGTAACAATTATGGATTCAAATATCACGACCATCGTTGCCGTCATACCACTTTATATCTGGGGTTCTGGGAGTATAAAAGGATTTGCTACTACTCTAATAATCGGACTTATTATAAATATCTTCACCGCGGTCTATCTTACTCGGGCGGTTTATGATTTTGCTTTGGCCCAATTTGATATTAAAAAGTTGAGGATTGGATGAGACTTTTAACTAATGTGAATATTAGTTTTATCGGTCTGCGTCGTTATTCATATACAATAAGCGGCATCCTTATGATTCTCAGTCTCATTATAATATCGGTTAAGGGGATAAAATTCGGTGTCGACTTTACCGGCGGGACCCAACTTCAGGTTAAGTTTACCTACCCTGTAAAAACCGAAGCGTTACGCAGTGCCTTGAGTAAAATTGGCCAGGCCGATGCCTCAATCCAATCCTTTGGTGGTAGCAATGAGTTTTTAATTCGGGTAGAGGCTGGCAGTAGTGAAGATTTTGCCAAACAGGTCTTGGTGATTCTTGATGAGAATTTTCCGGATAACCCAGTGGTTGGCTATAATGAAGAGACAGTAGGTCCGCGCATTGGTCGTGAGTTGCGCGGCAAAGCGATTCTGGCGGTAATTGTCGGTTTAATCTTAATCCTCATTTATATCACTATTCGTTTTGACTTTCGTTATGGTGTTGCATCAATTTTTGCCTTATTTCACAATGTTCTTATTTGCTTAGGAATTTTAGTACTTTTTAGCCGAGAATTCACAATGCCAATTCTTGCTGCGCTCCTGACCATTATCGGTTATGCGGTTAACGATACAATTGTGGTCTCAGACCGTATCCGGGAAGATGTAAGGAAGATGCACAAGGAACGCTATCGGGATGTAGTCAACCAAGCAATTAACAAGACACTCTCGCGAACCATAATAACTTCGAGTGTTATCTTAGTTGCGATTTGTTTGTGGCTACTGGGCGCACCAGCAATTCAGGATTTTGCAATGATGCTCACTTTTGGTATCCTGCTTGGTACGTATGCCTCAATCTTTATTGTCGCCCAACTTGTTGCTCAATGGGAAGAGTTGATGCCTAGCCGGCGCCGAAGAGCCTAAAGTTATTCTTTAAAAATTAACAAGGGGTAGATGAGAAAAACTGTTTTCATCTAAAAGATTCTTGTTTCGATGTCTAAAATGGTTTCTGTAATAGAAATTGTGGTTGGAAGTGTTCTGGGTACTGGCTATATACCATTGGCACCAGCTACTTTTGCTTCGCTTTTGACAATTCCTTTGATTCTTCTATTAAATCCTTTACCAATTGCTTATTTTCTGTCCACGGTTGGATTTTTCTTCATCGGTGTATATTTGGCCAACGATTTGGAGAAGATTTGGGGTAAGGATGCTCGAAAGATTACGATTGATGAATTAGTTGGCATGCTTATTACATTCTGCCTGATTCCATTGCCGAATGCTACTGGTCCACGCCTTGTGGTTATTCTTGTCGGATTCTTACTATTCCGATTTTTCGATATCGTTAAATTACCTTTGATTAAAAAATCTCAAGAGCTACCAAAAGGATTTGGGGTGATGATCGATGACTTACTAGCCGGGATTCTGGCTAATCTGTGTTTAAGATTTCTAATTATAATATTTATTTAATGATGCTGTCTTGTGAACTCCTAATCATTGGCAGTGAAATTATTGCCGGCAAGATTGCGGATACTAATTCCGGTTTTTTAGCACAAAAGCTTTTTGATATGGGCATTCAGCTTACTCGAATAACCATAATTGGTGATAAGAAGGAAGAGATAATGGTTGGTTTAGGAGAGGCAATAAGCCGCTCTGACCTTGTATTAACTGCCGGTGGTCTTGGACCGACCCCGGATGACAATACTACTGCAATTGCCGCTAAAATTTTTAACCGACGTCTAATCTTAGATGAGAGTCTTTTAGAACAGATTGAAAAACATTTCGCCAAAATCAAGAAAAAGATGCCTGAGGCTTTGACCCGTCAGGCATTAGTTCCGCAGGGCGCAGTGCTTCTGGAAAACCCAGTTGGTATGGCACCGGGTTTAATTCTAAAGAATGGTACAAAAACAATAATTCTTTTGCCTGGAGTACCAATTGAGCTGGAAAAGGTTTTTGTGTCAGGGGTCATTCCTTTTTTGGAGGGTTCTTATTCCTTAAAACCAGTTATGACCAAGACAATTCGGACGACCAATATTGCCGAATCAGAAATCTTTGAGAAGATATCCCGATACTTTGTCCGCCATAAAGGCGTTGAGGTTGCTTATCTGCCCCAGCACACCGGTGTTGATATTAGAATCTGGACCGATAAAGACAAAAAACTACTTGTGGCATGCGAAAAAGAGATTGTTTCAAGATTAAAACTTTATGTATATGGTTTTAATACGACGAACATCGAAGAAGTTGTTGGGCAAATTTTAAGAAAAAAGAAACTCACAATTGCTACAGCCGAATCCTGCACTGCCGGATTGGTGGCTGACCGAATCACAGATGTGCCGGGTAGTTCTGAATATTTTATTGGCGGGGTCGTTGCTTATAGTAATGAAATTAAGAAATTGGTCTGCGGGGTAAAACAAGAGACATTAAACAAATTTGGTGCGGTAGGCAAAGAGACGGTATTAGAAATGGCAAAAGGAATTAAGGAACATTATAAAACCGACATCGGTCTTTCGATTTCTGGTATTGCTGGTCCGAGTGGTGGTACTCCGAAAAAGCCGGTCGGACTTGTCTATTTCGGTATTGCAATGAAAAGAAGTGCCAACTTCGAAGAGAGAATATTTTCTGGTAACCGAAGAATGATTAAAGAAAAAGCAGCAATGGCTGCAATTGATTTGTTAAGAATAACTTTAGAATCAGGAGTTTAAATTATGATGAGGTCATTTATTGCTATTGAAATTCCTAAAGGGGTGAGGGACGGGATAAGTAAGATTATTGCTGATTTTAAAAAATCAGATTATCCAGTACGTTGGGTAGCTAATGAAAATCTTCATTTGACACTGGTGTTCCTGGGCGAGGTTGCGGAAAAATTTTTAGATGAAGTTAAGGAACAACTTGCTTCGGTGGCAAAGCTGGTAAAACCATTTGAAGCCAATTTAAATGGGCTTGGCGCTTTTCCGTCTCAAAGGTCACCGCGTGTAATTTGGATCGGAATGGATAAAGGTAAAAATGAAGTTAGTGATTTACAGGTAAAAATTGAGCAAGCGCTTGGCACAATCGGTTTTAAACCAGAAGATAGAAAATTTCATCCCCATTTAACGATTGGCAGAGTAAAGGGTTTTATTAAAGATGCGTCTAAGATTTTTGAGAATAATTACACCAGTCCTGACCTCCCAGTAAATTCAATTGTGTTATTCAAAAGCACCCTTCGGCCCGAAGGTCCGATTTACGAAAAAATCCAGGAATTCTATTTCGGAGCGCCTCCGCCGAAGGCTTCTGGGTCCGAAGGCGGATAAAACATATTTTGTATTTCAATAACCTCCAAAGGATTTTACAACGAAAGCACGAAATTTTGATAAAAACGAAAAAGAACGAAGGATTATTTCGTGGCTTTCGTGTTTTCGTGGCAACCTTTCTTCTCTTCGGGGAGAATTGGGTGTTTCCCCTCATTTAAGTCTTGACATATTTATAAGTCAAGATTAACATTGATTGATGGAGCTTTTCTCCGATAAAAATATATTCGACAAGCCATTAGCCGACCGGTTAAGACCAAAGAATATTAATGAAATTTTAGGGCAGAACCATCTTTTAGCTAAAGGAAAGCCTTTGCGCACAATGATTGAAAAAGGGGAACTACATTCGATGATTTTCTGGGGACCGCCCGGCTCGGGAAAGACGACATTGGCATTACTCCTTGCTCAATTTACCAAAGCCAATTTTGTTGCGTTCAGTGCGGCAACTTCAGGAGTGGCAGATATTAGAAACGTTATCAAGCAAGCCGAATATGAGCGGAAGTTTCACAATAAACGGACGATTCTTTTTGTCGATGAGATTCATCGTTTCAACAAAGCCCAGCAAGATGCATTTCTTCCTCACGTCGAATCAGGCAGAATCGTCCTGATTGGCGCCACTACCGAAAATCCTTCCTTTGAAGTTATTTCACCCTTACTCTCTCGGTCTAAAGTCTACGTTCTACAGCAACTCTCGCCTGATGATTTGAAAAAGATACTGAAACGGGCACTTGATTCAGAAATTGGGCTGAAGCCATTCAATCCATCAGTCGATGATAAAGCATTAGATTATATTGCAGTAATTGCCGATGGCGATGCTCGACAGGCTTTAAATACTTTGGAGCTGGCGGTGATGTCAACTGAAACGGATTCGAAAAATAAACGACACATAACTTCTGAGATTATTGAAGATGTGGTACAGCGAAAATTCCTGCTTTACGACAAGAGCGGCGAAGAGCATTATAATCTAATTTCCGCTTTGCATAAATGTCTGCGTGATTCGGACCCGGATGCTTCAGTATACTGGTTAGCCCGGATGCTTGAAGCCGGTGAAGACCCTCTTTATATTGCCCGGCGTCTGGTCCGGTTTGCCTCCGAGGATATTGGCAATGCTGACCCCCAGGCTTTAGTGGTTGCCAATGCAGTAAAAGAGGCAGTAGATTTTGTTGGCATGCCCGAATGCAATACCGCTTTAGCTCAAGCTTGTATTTATTTAGCCTTAGCTCCAAAATCGAATGCGGTCTATAAGGCTTATGAAGCGGCAAAACGGGATGCATTGGAAACGATTGCCGAACCGGTTCCAATACATTTAAGGAATCCGGTCACGGGGTTGATGAAAAAATTAGGTTACGGCAAAGGATACAAATATGCTCATGATTATCCGCAAGCCAAAGTGAATCAAGAACATTTTCCCAAATCGCTAAGGGGGCGAAAATACTATTTTCCTACCGAACGAGGATTCGAGGCAAAATTTAAGAAAGAAAAGAAATAAGTAGCAGGTTTATACCGGATAGCTTTTAAAAATATCTGAAAAACTCAAATGCTTTTTAGGCATTTAGAAGCATGAAATTAAAAAAGGAACTCAATCTATTCGATATTTTCTGTATCACTTCAGGTGCAATGATCAGTTCTGGTCTGTTTATTCTGCCAGGACTGGCTCATGCTCAAGCCGGTCCAGCCGTATTTATCTCTTACTTTTTGGCTGGGCTCTTAGCAATTACTGGTATGTTAAGTCAAGCCGAACTTGCCTCAGCCATGCCCAAAGCCGGCGGAACATACTTTTATGTGACACGGACATTGGGACCAGCAGTCGGCACGGTTGATGGGTTGATAACCTGGTTTTCTTTGTCTTTAAAAAGTGCTTTTGCATTGGTTGGGATGTCTGCTTTCACTATTTTGCTGATTAATCTTGATATTCGTCTAATCGGAGTGGTATTATGCCTTATTTTTATTCTAATTAACCTTATTGGTATTAAAGAAGCCGGAACCGTACAAATTGTTCTGGTCTTAGGACTTTTTGGCGCACTATTACTCTATATCATTCTGGGTCTGCCGGCAATTAAAGCTCAAAACCTTCTACCCTTTGCTCCCAAAGGATTTTCCGCAATTTTGTCTACAGCCGGATTTGTTTTTGTATCTTACGGAGGTTTATTAAAGATTGCCAGTCTTGCCGAAGAGGTGAAGAATCCAGGCAAAACTATCCCATTAGGAATGATTTTATCCCATTTGATTGTGACCCTTCTTTATATGATAGTTGTTTTTGTGACTACCGGTGTTCTTAGTGGGGATAAACTCGATTATTCCCTTACCCCGATTTCGGATGGCGCAGCGGTTTTTATGGGAGGATGGGGTAAAATATTTTTCGGCATTGCAGCGATTCTGGCATTTGTTTCGACCGCTAATGCCGGAATCATGTCGGCATCAAGATATCCGCTGGCTTTGGGTCGGGATGGTTTATTGCCCGAATTTCTCGGCAGTGTTAACCAAAGATTTAAGACACCCCATTTTGCAATCCTTATTACTGGTTTATTCATGATTGTTGTGCTTTTCTTAAGGTTAACAATTTTGGTAAAAGTTGCCTCAACCGTTCTTATCCTAACTTATATGTTTTCTTGTTTATCGGTCATCATCATGCGCGAAAGTCATCTGCAAAATTATCAGCCGATTTTCCGTGCACCTTTATATCCCTGGATACAAATTATTGGATTAATCGGTTTTGGATTTTTACTGTTTGAAATGGGCAGAGAGGCTTTGTTGATAAGTGCAATATTTATTGTCGGTGGACTCTTTATCTACTGGTTCTATGGTCGGATAAGAACCAGTCAAGAATATGCACTGCTTCATCTAATCGAACGCATCACGGCAAAAGAACTTACTACCCATTCTTTGGAAACCGAACTCAAGGAAATAATTCGGGAAAGGGATGAGATAGTAAAAGACCGGTTTGACCATATAATTGAAGAAAGTATAGTTTTAGATATTAATCAGGCAATTAGTCTTGAAGAGTTTTTCCGATTGGTTGCCGAATCAATGTCCGACCGGTTAGCTATTAAAGCCGATGCCCTTTTCCAATCGCTGATTAATCGAGAAAGAGAAAACACAACCGTATTGAATCCAGACCTTGCAGTACCGCATATAATCATTGATGGTGAACATAAATTTGATATTCTTTTGGCTCGTTGTAAACAAGGAATCTTATTCTCAAAGAAGGCACCAAAAGTTCATTCGGTATTTGTTCTGGTCGGAACAAGGGATGAGCGTAACTTTCATCTGCGCGCGCTTGCCTCAATTGCTCAAATCGTTCAAGAGTTTAGTTTTGAGAGGAAATGGATGAAAGCAAAGAATAAAGAGACATTGCGCGATATTGTTCTATTAGGAAAGAGAAGAAGACATTAATTCTAATTTAGGAAACAATCCGCCTCAGGCGGATGACCCCCTAAGTTATAAGCCATCCCATAGCAAAATTAGATATAAAATATTCAAAAATTAGGAGGATAGACGAAATTTCGCCTCGATTTTGAAGTGCCTAATAGGCACAATTTTATATTATGAAGAATGCGTCCGCTTTATTTCTAAAAACCCTTAGCGCGTTAAAATCACCTTTCCTTGATATTGCAGGTTCGCCGAAGAGATATTATAGAAGTAGACTCCGGAATTTGCTAAATTCCCATCTTTTTTTCTGCCATTCCAGGTTATTGTCGGTTTATCGGTTTCAAGTTCATTGACTGACTTACCAGTGATGTCGAAGATAGAAATTTTGGTTTTTCCGAGATTTGGTGTGAAAATGAATTTTACTGAGTTACAGAAAGGATTGGGCAAAGCGGTTACGACGAATCGTTTTAATTTCGTTTGTTCGGTTTCAGCGATTCCGAGCGGGTTGTAACAATCAAAATATAAGTTTCCAGTGATTGGATAATCTTCAGCATTATGGTAAATCATGCCGATAAACCATGTATCTCCAATAATTGGTACATTATGGGCAAATTCGAGATGTCGTTCTTCAATTGCATCCCCATTGAATGTGCATCTTCCCATATCAATCCAGGTGTCTTGATTAGACGGTCGGGCAAATAGTCCACAGTCATGCACCGTATCACTAGGAATAATCAAAAATGCCTGATAACCGATATAAGTGTTGCCGTTAACATCGGCTCCGACTGTTGGATAACGAGCATAAGTCTGAGGTGCGGTCGAGTCGCCGCCAACCAATTTTTTACCTTTGAAGTGCCAGTTTCCAGCTATACCTGAATCCGGGCGATAGACCCAAATTTCACCATAATCAAGATTTGCTGTTGCCATTTTAAATGCTACCACCGGGGTATCACGTACCACTTCACAATCATAGGCATCCCACCAGCCTTTTACATCGGTCATATCAGAATAAGGTGGTGTATTCTGCCAGATTACTTGTGGGTCGGTCCAGGTTTCACCATAGTTAAATGATTCACAAAAATAGGGCCAATAGCGGTCGGTGCCGGTTTGTTGGCGCAACCAAAAGAAGAATATATAACCATCACTGCCAAACCGGAAATGGGAACCAGCCAT
>Ga0224501_10000969_pt1 | contig 22020 bp, 16 predicted proteins | sample SF_Oct11_sed_USG_4_FD_169105 | JGI IMG/M metagenome (GOLD analysis project Ga0224501, IMG submission 169105) | Sediment microbial communities from San Francisco Bay, California, United States - SF_Oct11_sed_USGS_8_1 | ecosystem: Environmental > Aquatic > Marine > Sediment | place: USA...
TGCCGTGCCTGAGCAGCAGCCCTACACCTTTTATGCGGCTACAGCCTCAGGCGGACTGTGGAAAACCACCAACAACGGCATAACCTTTGAGCCCATCTTCGACTTTGAGAAGGTCTTTTCCATCGGAGACATTGCCGTTGCGCCCTCAGACCCGAACATTGTCTGGGTCGGTACGGGTGAACCCAACAACTCCAGAAGCACTTACTGGGGGGACGGCGTCTACAAATCCACGGATGCCGGGAAGACCTGGAAGAACATGGGCCTCGAAGAATCCCATCATATCGGGCGGATAATCGTCCATCCCAAGAATCCGGATATCGTCTACGTCGCCGCTCTCGGACATCTCTACTCCGAGAACCCTGAACGCGGGCTGTACAAATCCACCAACGGCGGAAAGAGCTGGAAGAACGTTCTGGCTGTTAAGGCAGACGGTAAGGATATCGGTGTCGTGGATATCGCCATGGACCCGACAAACCCGGATGTTCTCTATGCCTGCACCTATGACAAGGAGCGCAGGCCCTGGACGTTCAACCTGGGCGGCCCGGGAAGTGCGATATACAAGACAACCAACGCCGGCAAAACCTGGACAAAGCTCGGCGGCGGACTCCCAGGAGGGATGCTGGGACGGATCGGAATCGCCATCTACAGGAAGAACCCTAACATCCTGTATACCTGCATTGAAAACGCCAATAAGCCCGGCATGTCTGATGAAGACAGGCTTAAAGAGCTGCGCGAGAGCAAATCCAGCCAGGGTATGATCGACGGCGAAGTCTACCGTTCCGATGATGCCGGAAAGACCTGGAGGAAGGTCAGCCCTGACGACCAGAGCATCGGTGGCGCGCCTGGATACTATTACGGGCAGGTCCGGATCGACCCCAATGATGATAAAGTTGTCTATATTTTAAGCGTCGCCACTATAGGAACAAGAGACGGCGGGAAAACATGGAACAGAAGAGTGTTCGGGTTCGGCGGCGATGATCATGCACTATGGATTAATCCCAAGGATTCAAACCACATCCTCCTCGGCTATGACCACGGCATGGGCATATCTTACGACAGGGGTCGAAACTGGTACCATCCTGACTTTTTGCCTCTGGCCCAGTTTTACGCGGTCGGCGTGGATATGTCCTACCCCTATAGAATTGCCGGGGGCCTTCAGGACAACGGTTCCCACATGGGACCCAGCACCAAGCGCGGCGGCGGACCGATTTTGCTCGAAGACTGGCAGAGTGTGGGCGGCGGTGACGGTATGTATAACCTGTTTGACTGGAGAACAAACCGTTACCTCTACAATGAATCCCAGTTCGGCCCGCTTCAAAGAGTAGACCTTAAAACCGGAGAAACAAAATCCATTGCGTACAGAAGTCAAAAACCGGAGCTCCGCTGGAACTGGAATTCTCCGGTCCTGGTCTCTCCTCACGACAGTGATGTGATCTATCACTGCGGGAATATCGTGGTGATGTCTCCTAACAGAGGCGAGTCCTGGGAAGAAATCAGTCCTGACTTGACCACAAACGAATCCACGAAACTCACGACTGGAAAAGGCGGAGACGGGAACATCCAGTACTGTACGATCACCACCATTGATGAATCCCCGCTTTTGGAGGGACTGCTCTGGGCCGGTACCGATGACGGAAACGTCTGGGTAAGGAAAGCCGGCAGCAAGGACTGGACAAAGGTTAACGACAACATAAAGGGAAACCCCGGTTACTGGGTGAGCCGTGTCACTGCCTCTTACCACGATCCCGGAACAGCTTACGTATCATTCACAGGATACCGCAGGGATGATTTCAGGCCGTTCCTGTATAAAACAACAGACTACGGTGAGACCTGGGCCTCGATTGTCAGCAACCTCCCTGATGGCCCTATCAACGTCATCAAAGAGCATCATAAGAACCCGAAACTCCTCTTTGTCGGAACGGAATTCGCAGTCTACGTCTCCCTGAATAACGGAAAGAGCTGGACAAAGATGAAGACCGACATGCCCACTCAGCCTGTCCAAGATTTGGTCATTCATCCCAGGGAAAACGACCTGGTTGTAGCCACTCACGGACGGGGAATATTCATCACGGATATCTCGCCGCTTCAAGAACTGACCTCTGAGGTTCTGGCCAGGGATGCTCATCTGTTCGACATCGAATCCAAAATCAAGTGGGTTGTCCCTGGCAGGATGAACTCCAGCTCCTCCAATTATAGGGGAGAAAGCGAACCTAACGGCATAGTGGTCTATTACTACCTGAAAAATAAAGTCGAGGGTGATGTGAAGGTGACTGTTTACAAGGGCAACGTGGAGATCAACGAGATCAAAGGGAGCAGCTCTCCAGGAATCCACAAGGTCAACTGGGATATGACAAAACGGAAGAAGAGAACCCAGGAAGAGATCGAGGAGATAAAGAAGAGGATGGAGAGATTCAGAGCTTATGGATATCGTTTTCGAGGAGATATCAACTACGCCACCAGCCCGGCTCTTGAAGGCGAGTATACGTTTGTCCTGACGGTCGGCGATAAGAAATTCATCAAGACAGCTTCGATCCTCCAGGACATCTGGTTCGATGAATAAGGGACGTCGAAGCTAACTTAAACTTGAATTGACTAGTGGGGAAGAGGCCGGTTCAGCGTTCGGCCTTTTCCCCCTTTTTTTAAGAATCACGTTGAGGAGCAAGTATGGAACGGATGTCTTTAAGAAAGCTCGGTAAATCAGATTTGATGGTCTCTCCAGTCGGGCTGGGGTGTTGGCAGTTCAGCAGGGGGAAAGGCTTGGGCGGAAAGCAATGGCCCGTCCTTCAGGATGATGAGATTGAAAAAATCGTCAGCCTGAGCCTTGAAGGAGGTGTAAACTGGTTTGACACGGCTGAGTCCTACGGAAATGGGGAATCCGAGAGAACTCTTGCCCGAGCTTTGCGGAAAGCAGGGAAATCGGCCGATGAGGTCATTGTCGCAACGAAATGGATGCCTTTGCTGAGGACGGCAAAATCAATAAAAAAAACGATCGACAAGAGGCTTGAAAGTTTAGGCGGCTTCCGCATCGACCTTCATCAGATTCATCTCCCCACCTCCTTTTCTTCGACTCAAGCGGAGATGAAAGCCATGGCTCAGCTTGTCAAAGCCCGAAAAATCAGGCATATCGGGGTAAGCAATTTTTCTGCCAAGAAAATGCGGGCTGCGCAAGATGCACTTTCCAGGCATAACCTGAACCTTAGCTCCAATCAGGTTCGTTACAACCTTCTAGACCGGAAGATCGAAACCAACGGCATCCTGGATACAGCCAAGGAGCTTGGAGTTTCCATCATCGCTTATTCACCGTTAGCCCAGGGGCTGTTGTCGGGCAAGTTCCACGACAATCCGGAACTCATCAAAGAACGCTCCGGATTCAGAAAATATATGAGGGCATTCAAGTCAAAGGGGTTAGAGAAAAGCCTCCCGGTCATTGAAGCGATTAAAGAGCTGGCCGAGAAATACCTTGTCACTCCTGCCCAGATCGCCCTGAACTGGGTGCTCCAATTTCACGGAGAGATGGTAGTGGCTATCCCTGGCGCGACAAAGCCTGAGCAGGCAAAAGACAACGCAGACGCCATGAAATTCAAGCTGACTCAGGATGAGCTGGATCATCTCGATGAAATTTCGAGTCCTTTTAAGAATTAATCAGGAGCTTTTTCTTAACAAAGGATTAACAATTCTGGTATATTAACAGAGAATTGGATAAATTGGGGACAGTCCCCAATTTTCAAATCAAGATTTGACATGGCCATCAAAAACTATATATATATAGTCTTTTAAAACTGGCTCGGATGCAAAGAATGCCTAAAAGAGAAGTAAAGAAAAGACGATTAGAAGACAAAATAGGGCCCATAGAATCGGTCATTGCCTCTAACACCAAATTCAAAGGAAAAATCAACGCTCAGGACAGTGTACTGATATCCGGCAAATTCCATGGAGATATTCAGTGTGAGCAACTGGTGAAGATCGATCCAGAAGGAAAAATAAAGGGAACGATCAACAGCATCTATATCATCATCGAAGGAGAACTGAAGGGAGACATCCAATCCGCGGAGCATGTCGAAATCAGGCAAGGCGGACGAGTGATCGGCAATATCAATACAGCAGAGATCGCCATCGCTGAAGGGTGTTTCATTCAAGGGGAAATCAAGATGCCGGACAGAGAATCCAAAGCACTAAGCTTCGTTGAGAAGAGGGGAAGCGAAGAGCCCGAAGACATCCAGGAAGAACAACAGGAAGAGACGCCAGAAGAACAAGAAGATTAGGATAGAGTGATTCATCACATCAGATATTTTCGCTTCAAAGCAAAAGATCCTGATTGACATAACAGAAACAAAATCTATTTAGCCTTTTTCAAATAACTCTTTTTCTTCATCAATTTCTCGATGGCATCGATCTCTTTGGGAGCCCTGGAGGAGATGACTTCATACCCGGTCGCTGTTATCAGAATGTCATCCTCGATCCTCACCCCGATGTTCGCATACTTCTCCACAGCAGGCCTTACTTTGCTGATGAAATCTTCGAGTTCTTCTTTCTCTGCTCCTGAGCGGCCGACCATGCCTGGCAGATTTTCCAGGGTCTCCTTCCGAATATAAAGCCCGGGCTCAACAGTGAATACCATCCCAGGCTCGAGTCTCCGTCCTTTTCCATCATCCGGGCCGCGGCCTCCCACATCATGCACATCCAGCCCCACCCAGTGGCTGATGTTGTACATCAGCCAGGGGCGATGCTGCCATTGGCTGTCCTTATCTGTGATCAGCCCCAGCTTGAGCAATCCCTCTTTGATCACCTCGACGCCGCGGGTATTGATCTCATAGATCCCGACTCCAGGGGCAGCGATCTTTATCGCTTCCTTCTGGGCTTGAAGCACCACTTCATAGATCTCTCGTTGTCTCCGAGTGAATCTGCCGTTGACCGGAATCGTGCGGGTGATGTCGGACTTGTAATGGCCGTATTCCGCACCGACATCCATGAGAACGAGCTCTCTGTCCTGCGATTGCCGGTTATTGGCATCGTAATGGAGCACGGTCGCGTTCGGGCCAGAGCCGATGATCGAAGGAAAACCCGGACCCTGGGCACCATTTTTCCTGAAGAAATACTCGATAATCGCTTGAATCTCATACTCGTTCATCCCTGGTTTGACGGCTTTCATCACCTCGATCAGGGCATCACTCGTTATATCGGCGGCTTTTCTCATGAGCTCTATCTCCTTCTCGTCTTTGACAAGCCGCATTTCATGAATATAGAGGCGGGGGTCGATGATCTGTTTCGGTTCGCTGCCGTAAGGACTTCGGACCATCGGGATGATCTTATCGTACAGCTCTTTATCGTTGAAGCTCAGATAGATTCTGGATTTTCCCCGGAGATAGCGGGATAAGACTTTGTCGAACTCGTTGACAGGGTAGGCTTTATCCGATCCGAAAACTCTTTCAGCCTCTTCCAGTCCAGGATGCTCTCCCGTCCACAACTCACGCATCGGATTCGTTGGCTGGATGAACATGATGTATTTCTCCTCTTCCCCGGGAATAAGAAGAATCGCTGCGTTTGGCTCGTCCAGTCCGGTTAGGTAGTAGAAGTCGCTTGTATCTTCTGTGCTCCGAAAAATCGCAATGCCTCCATCCATCTTTTCCATGAGCTGCTGCCTGCGCCGGGCGAAAACATCATGGTCTGAATCCTGGGCTTCCTGCTTTGCCCAAACAAAAACTGTAAACAGGATAAATATGATAACAAGAAGCCATCTCAGTTTTACTTTTCCCATTGGAATCTCCTTGATGTAACTATCAATAACGACATAAATGCTATTATACTGTCATTGCCAGCCCAAAGGGCGTAGCAATCTTTTTCCTTTGGTGTCATTGCGAGTGTAGCGTGGCAATCCCTTGAGAAAAAATTCATTTATTTTTATGAGATTGCTTCGTTTCACTCACAATGGCATTTTGTTGTATTTATATCAGTGTCAACCGCAGAACCTCATTTCAGACTGAAAATCATCTACGATTCTATATTTCATTTGCAGGAAAATCCAATAAAAACAGAATATTGGATATTCGCCTGAGCTATCAAATCCTGTGGACAGATCTACATTTTAGATAATTCTAAAATACAAAAAACTTATACCACTGCTTGTATTTTCAGCTGCTTCCAAATAAGATTGTTTTAAATCATCAAAAGGGAGGTACCGTTGGATAAAAGAAAGATCAAATGTTATCTATGTCGGCAGCAAGCTGAGGAACAGGATACGGAGGATACTACTATGAACGTGTTGGTTAAATGTTCCGGGTGCACAGAGTATATCCTGTCTTATTCAGGAATGAAGTATTATTTCGAAAGGCCGGAGGGAAGTGCCTTGCTTAAACCCGAGCATAAAAAACAATTATCTAAAAATGTTAAAAGGCATTTTAATAAAAAAAACGAGCCTCTGGTTTTAAACACACAGACAATCGAGAAAATAATAAAAGTTAAATCTGGAAACTAAAGATAAATATAAGCTGTTTTCGCCATTTTTTCTGTGCCTCGTGTTTATTTGTTCTATAAACGGCGGAAAGGGCATCTCAGGCTCGACAGGCTGGCCCGGGGGGGCACAACAAAGCTCAATCGTCGTCATCCAGCGCTAGGGACACGGCCCAGGCTGGATAAGGAGCGGCGCTCCCTTTGACCGCGTGCCACAGGATGCGGTTCAGGGTGTCTTCAGGGCAGGCGTCCACTTTCCAGAAGCTCAAACGGGCAGAAAGGCGCGCATGGCGGCGGAGAAGCGAATCGGCAATCTGCTCGGGATCCGGGTTCATTGTATCAAGCGGGACAAGGTTGGCCACGGATTCGAATGGTGTGAAATCGGGTGTTGAAGTGAAACAATCGAACATCGGAGTCGCGGTGGCATCGAATTGGTTCATCGGGGGGAGCCCGAGGATCTGTTCGATGGTACGCAGCATGCTGGTCGTGTTGTACTGGGTACTGACCACGGCATCGCGCTTGGTGTAGGGGCTGATGCAGTAGGCTGTGGTGCGGTAGCCGCTCACATGGTCGAATCCATTCTGCGGGTCATCTTCGATGCCAAAGATGACCGTTTCTTTCCAGAAGCGGCTTTTGCTGAAGGCTTCGACGATACGGCCAAAGGCAAGGTCATTGTCGGCGACACAAGCGGATGGAGTGGGGGAGCCGGAGCGGGTTCCGCTGGTGTGATCGATGGGCAGACAGATCAGGATGAGCTGGGGCATCTGTCCTTCGCGCTCCCAGACAGCGATCTGGTTCGTGATGGTGCGCGCCCTCCAGACATCCGGCACTTCCATGATCCAGCCCACTGTGTCTGTGGGCGTGAAGGGACGGATGGTCTCTATCGAGGGTTCGGATTCGATGATCACTTCTCCTTGACCGTGGAGATACTCCTCCCAATAATCCCTCCACTTAGGCGATCCATGACGTTGAGGATTTTCCCAGCGGCATCTAGGCTGGGCGAACTCCCCGAAGTTCCAGATTGATATCCCATGCTTCAAAGCGTTATCCCAGATGAATCCGCTCGGAGCATAGGCCAGGGCATCGGCCTCGTCGGGTCCCATACCGTCCGGATAGCTGCGGGGCCATCCGGCGAACGACTTCTCGAGATAATCAGTACCGAAGGCGGTGGTCGACCATTGATGTCCGTCGGCACTCAAGATGCCGCAGCAGTAGGTGTTGTCGAGCAGTACGAATTCCCGCGCCATCTTATGCTGATTGGGAGTCACCTGCTCTCCGAAAAGGCAAAGGGCCGGGTCGCCGTTCCCTTCAGGAACATCCCCCAGCACCTGGTCATAGGTCCGGTTTTCTTTGATGATGTAGACGACATGTTTGAACAGGCTTGGCTCTCCGATGCGTTCAGGAACCGGCCGAGGAGGGTGCCTGAGTCGTGGTTTCTTGAACGTTCGAGCTATGCGTTCGCGGTGATAGTTTTCGTAGACGGCTTCGGTAAAATGCTTTAACTCCTTCCGGTCCGGAACAGACACGAGGGAGACCGAGCCGTGGTAATGATGGGTATTGAACCCTTCTCCCCCTGTTTCCTTGTCTGGTTTCGGTTCGACAGGGAGACCTTTGATGTTGGCAACACACAGTTTTTGGATTTTTGTATGAAAAGAGATCGCCCCTGGAAACCATCCAACAGGGATAAGCCCGAGAAGAGCCGACTCGCGCTTTTGAGGTTCGAATCGAACCACAGCGACCGCATTCTGTGTTCCGTTGGCTGCATAGAGGCGCTTTCCATCAGGCGAAAAACAGAGGGCATTGGGGGATGCGCTGAAGAGGTCTGTCGGGCTGGCCTTGACCCAGATCGTATCGACAACTGTGTCTGATTCGGTATCGATAACGCTGAGGTTGTCGCTGGCGGCATTGGCACAGACAATGTAACGGCTGTCCGGGGAAACGGCGAGCGCAGAGGAATGGAGATGGGCAAGGATTTCTTTTGTCGAGCCTGTGGCGAGGTCGATGATGCTTACAGATCCTTCGTTGGCGATATGGGTTACAGGGTCGACCTTGACGACTGTGCCGCGTCCAGCCGGGCCTGTGAGATCTCCGGGTTTCGGCCTCCCCCCGCCCCAGTTGCTGACGTAAGCTCTGCCCTTGACGAGTACCACATCGTAAGGCGCGACTCCCACCTCGAATGTCCGGGCAACTCTGTTGGTTTGGGTATCAATCTCCAGGAGCCGATTGGAAAGGTTGCCGCAGACATAGAGTTTTTGACCATCCTCGGTCAATGCCAGTCCAGCCGGAATTTCATTTTTTCGACGCGGGGCTTGGGCGGGCGGCAGAGAGATTGAAAAAGAAGGCGTGATTTTCCCATCAGAAGCGACGGAAAATACCTTGATGCTTCCGTTGACATTGCTGAGATAGATGCGGCGTCCGTCAGAAGAGAAAATGAGGCCCGTGTAGCTCAACTGGCCTTTTTCGTCTGGCTCGAGGATGTCGGCTAAAGGAGATTCGGGAGGAGGTTCGTTTTGCTCCTCCGAGGGAAGAGCGACACGCTGGATGATTGTCCCGGCCGACGGATCGATTATGACAAGCTCCCTTATCTTTCCTGATACCGCAAGGAGCCGGCCGTCAGGGGATAGCGCGAGAGCCTGAGGCCGAAGCCCGGGGAGCGGGATTTGAGTACCGGCTGGTCCAAGGACTTGGTTGACGGGCAGAACTGTCCTGTCCGGTCCAGTCACCCCCACCTGTTCGGTATCCGGCTTTTCTCTTTGGCAAGAAGTCATTCCTGCAAGCAGGACCAAAAACAGCAGATAGAATACACGTGTGCGGGGGAGGGCACTTAAAGTTAAATATGGACGCTGTTTAATTTTTCTTCATCCCTTCTCAGCCTACGATAATTCATGACTCAAAAGAATGTCAACGGATAATCTTCTATTTTTTCAGGATGCCAGGCGAGAGTAGCCCGACCGGGTGATTCCCGACGGTGTAGCACAACTCCATAACATAGATATAACCGTCAGTGTCATAGAATATATAGTCAATGGTTGAGGGCCTGTTGTGAACAAACATGAAAATCTCTTTATCCTTCTCGAAAACCTGGACTATCAGCCGCTCTATGTATTCTGCGGTCAGGACAAACCGGAAATTGTCTTTCTTGAAGAATTTTTTATGTGGTTTCCTATCTGAAACATCCAACGAGACAAGGTCATGGTCCCAGCTGTCCCTGTAGGCTCTTTGAATTGGAGCGTGAATCATGTGTGCTGCTTCCATAGGTTTCATTTTCGACTGCCAGACGGTGAAGCTGATGTTCACAAAATGCGGTTCCTCACCCGATCCGACGCAGAACCTGAATCCAAAGATCACAATAAGAGCCGTTGCCAATAACATCTTTTTCATAGCTTCCTCCTTTATTCTCTTTTCCATTTTTATGTATCCACTCTCTATACAACACAACCCCAGCAAATATTCCCTTTGATATAAACTTTGACTCAGCTTTCCCATCAATCACCGGGCCAAAACGTAAACTAAGACTCGAAAAGATTTCAATGATGTCTGAGGAGCGTTGGGATGTCTCCCAGACACCGTTCGAAGCGCTAAAAACGCAATCGATCAATAAAAATATCCGATATCGAGCTAAGATCCCTTCATTTGATTTTTGACTTTGATTTTTTCACTGTGCTATAAGTTTATCAGCCCGGAGTAGGGAAGAGCTGACTTGAATCATCCGCACTTAGAGAGAATTCCGAAGCTTGAAAATATTTGTAAATTCCATTCACTAAAAAGACCCATAAGGAGGAAATGCAGATGAAGACAGTAAAAACGCTTCTATTTTCAGGAATAATATGTTTATTTCTTCTTTTTCTGGCTATCTTCGGCTCTGAAAAAAGCGAAGACAAATATTTTTCTCTGGATTCCTGTACAGATATAATCGTCGGCAAGGATGCCTCTGTGGACGGCTCGGTGATAACCTCCCACACCGGCTGCTGTCCGGAGTGCCGCGTCCATGTGGTTCCTGCCCAAACCTTTAAAAAGGGTGCCACAGCCCCGGTGTATTACGGCCTTCAGGACGTAAAAAAGCCCCTTCATGAATACGGTAAGGTCATCGGCTACATCCCCCAGGTGGAAAAAACTTACGCCTACTTCCACACCGGCTACCCCCATATGAATGAGCATCAACTGGCCATCGGAGAGAGCACGCTCAGCCAGAGAGACGAGTTGAAAGTCGAGATCGGTTTGGGAAAACAAATCATGACCATCGAGCAGGCCCAGCTTTTCGCCCTCCAGAGATGCAAAACAGCCAGAGAGGCGATCAAATTGATAACCTCTCTGGTCGAAAAGTATGGTTTCCTTCCCTCCTGCGGTCCTGAATCTGAGGCCCTCTGTATTGCAGACCCGAACGAAGCCTGGGTGCTGGAAGTGTTCAGCGTCGGGCCTGGCTGGGACCCGGAGAGCGGAAAACCGGGCGCTATCTGGGCAGCTCAAAGGGTGCCTGACGACCATATCGCGATCGTCCCCAACTGGAGCATTATCAAAGAGATCGACCTCAATCAGTCAGACTATTTCATGGCTTCCGAGAACTACATGGAGGTGGCCATTGAACACGGCTGGTATGACCCGAAGAGCGGAAAGCCTTTTGTCTGGCAGGAAGCCTACTCGCCGCTGCCCCGAGAATGGGCTTTGAGCCGCTTCTGGCTTTTCTTCAGTACATTCGCTCCCACCGCCAGGGAATGGCCCAATAAAAAATTGAACACACCTCACAGCGGATATGACGCCTACCACCAGTACCTGGAGCCGATATCCCATTATCCCTTCTCTGTGAAGCCGGAAAAAAAGCTTTCAGTTCAGGATGTGATTGCATTCCAGCGCTCTGTCTTTGAGGGAACAATCTATGACATGACCGCGGATACGGATTGGCTTGTCCCGGACGGAAGAGGTGGGATGAAGCTGAGCCCGCTGGCCACGCCGTTCCCGACCAGAGACATGAGGGAATTGCTGGATATCACCTGGCGCCGCATGGTTTCCAGAGGAGGCTACGGTATGGTCGCTCAGGTCAGAGGCTGGCTGCCGGACCCGATAGGAGGTGTTTACTGGTTCTATCTGGATAACCAGCACGTCAGCACTTATGTACCCATTTACGCCGGCGTCCAGGAGATTTCTCCGTTGTATAAAACGTATGACCCGGATAAATTCAGCGAGGAATCAGCCAGATGGGCCATCGACTTTGTGGACAACCTGCTCTACTTGAAATGGCAGGAAGCCATCAAGGATCTTCGCGCCGCTCGCGACCCTCTGGAAGGCGGGTTCTTTAAGGAGCAGTCTTCAATAGATGCTAAAGCGCTCGAAATGTACAAAAAGAACCCCGCCCAGGCGAAGAAGTTCCTGACCGCCTACACCCGCGAGTGCATGGAGAAGACCATCAGCATGTACCGGGAACTGCGCAGCCTGCTCATCACCAAATACACCAACAACAAACAGGGCCTGTAGATGTGGATATGGGCTGAATAAACTAGAAAAATCCAGATAGAGGTATAGAGTATTTATTTTTCTGATATCCCTGGAGACCCCATAGAGCTCTATCCAGAGCAGGGGATAACTCAAAAAAAGAAAATTACGGCAGGTCGATACCCTCTCTTTGATAGACCACTTTTCCTCCAACGATGGTGTAATCGATCTTGGAAGGCATGATCTGGTCATGAGGAATGGTCATCAGGTCATTGTTGAAGATGACTATATCGGCCAGATAGCCCTTTCGAATCATGCCTTTGCGGTCCTCCGTGAACTCGGCAAAGGCTGCACCCAGAGTGTAGAGTTCGATGGCTTTTTCCATGCTGAGCTTCTGTTCCGGGAACCAGCCCTCACCCGGCTCTCCGGCCCGGTCTTTTCTGGTCACTGAGGCGTAAAGCCCTTCTAAGGGATCGATCGGCTCCACTGACCAGTCCGTGCCGAATGCGACGCGGACTCCGGCTTTGAGCAGGCTCTGCCAGGCATACGCTCCTTTGCAGCGCTCCAGGCCGATCCTTTTCTCGGCGAACCGCTTATCCGTGATGCAGTGAGTGGGCTGCATGGAGGCAATCACTTCAAGCTCGGCAAAACGCGGGATATCGGAAAGAAGCAGAATCTGGGCATGCTCGCTGCGGTGCCGGCTGTCGCGTTTACCGTTGACCTGCTGGGCTTTTTCCACGGCATTCAAAACCCAGTTATTGGCCTTGGTCCCGATGGCATGAATTCCGATCTGGAATCCCATGGCATCCGCAGCGACAATCCTGCGCTCAAATTCTTCATAGGGCAGCATCGGCAGTCCGCTGGTACCCGGGTCATCATTGAAAGGCTCAAACATCAGCGCTGTTCCCGAGCCAAGAGTCCCATCCATATATCCTTTCAAGTATCCGAACCGAATCCAGTTGTCTTCATGAGGAAAGCGCTGGCGGAGTCTATCCAGGTCTTTCAGGCTCTCCTCTTTATCAGGCAGAGCCATATTAAAAGTCACTCTCAAGGTAAGCCTTCCTTCATCTTTGAACCTCTGGAACTGCTCGTAACCGCCGTTGAGCTGCTGAATGCTGGTCACACCCGTTTTTCTGGCTGCTTCGAGAGCCAGTTCCAGAGCTTTGTCTGCCCGGGCAGCGACCTCTTCCGGTGTCAGCCTGACCGAGCTTCTCGCTTTTAATAAACGCTGGGCGCCTTCCTTGAATATGCCTGTGGGCTCGCCTGTAACCGGGTCTTTGACGATCGTGCCGTTGGGAGGATCAGGGGTGTCCTTGGTGATCCCGGACATCTTGATGACATAGCTGTTCACCCAGGCCGAATGCCCGTCCGCCCGGCTGAGCATGACCGGGTTGTTCGGGGCAACTTCGTCAAGAATCTCCTTGGTCGGCCATTTCTTATCCGGGAACGTCTCATGTTCCCAACCGCCTCCCCTTATCAACTCTCCAGGCTTGGATTCCTTCACTTTTTCAGCGACCATCTTCTGGATAGTCTTGACGTCGTGGACATACCGGAAATCCAGGTTCATCATCGACTGGCCGCCGCTGAGAAAGTGGATGTGGGCATCGTTGAACCCGGGAACAACCAGCCGTCCTTTGGCATCTATTACCCGGGTCTTTCCCTCTTCGACGTACTGCTCGATCTTTTTGTTTGAGTTGACGGCGATAATGGACTCACCGATAACGGCCACGGCTTCAGCTCTTGGATTGTCCTTGTCGATGGTGACGATTTTGGCGTTCTTGATCACGAAGTCAGCAGGCGGGCCTTCGTAGGGTTTACTGCAGGCTGCAGCAAAAGACACAATAAATATAATAGCCAGAATCGCTGCGATTTTTTTTGATGTCATAGGATGTCCTCCTTTTTTAAGCGTATGAAAGAATCAAATCATAAAGATTAAAATAAACTTTATGTTTTTTCCTGACCTAATATAGTGAGAAATCAAATTTTTGTAAAGGATGAACCTGAAGAGACTTCAATAGCGCGCTTCAAATCAGATTATCATCATACAGCAGAAATCTTCTCATCACTTTTTTGACATCCGAATTTTTATTGTGCTATAAGCGGAGTATTATTCGGTAAGATGACTTATTAATATTTCCTGAGGAGGTTCCAATGCGACACAAGATTACTAAAATATTCACGTTATTGCTCCCTCTATGTCTAGCAATTTTTATCTTGGTCCTGATGGGATTACCCAAAAATGAGGCGCAATCCTGTAATCTGCGTTTTGGAATCTCTTTTCCAGAGAAACTGAGCAAAAAAGCTCTTGACGGCCGGGTGCTGTTGATGGTCTCCACGGACAGCAGCAGGGAGCCCCGCTTCCAGATCAGCGATGGCCCGGACACTCAATTGATTTTCGGAATCGATGTCGATGGACTAAAACCTGATGAATCGGCAGTCATAGATTCGAGTGTTTTTGGCTACCCTTTGAAAAGCATCGCTGAGATTCCACCCGGAGATTATTGGGTGCAGGCGCTTCTTCATGTCTATGAAACCTTTCGTCGCTCAGACGGCCACACCGTCAAGCTCCCCATGGATAGGGGAGAGGGGCAGCAGTGGAACCGTGCGCCCGGTAACCTCTACAGCACTCCGAAAAAAGTGCGTATCGACCCCAGCAAGGACGAAATCATCCCCATCACCCTTGATAAAAGAATACCTCCCATCCCTTTTCCTAGAGATACAAAATACATCAAACACGTGAAAATGAAGAGCGAACTTCTGTCGGAATTCTGGGGCCGTCCGATGTATCTCGGTGCCTGTGTCCTTTTGCCCGAAGGATTTGACGACCATCCCGAAGCCCGCTATCCGCTGGTGATCAACCACGGGCATTTCCCCTATACTTTCAGCGGATTCCGGGAAACACCTCCTGACCCGAACCTCAAGCCCGACTACAGCGCCAGGTTCAACCTTCAAGGCTACAACCGGATAGTCCAGGAGTATGCCTACACATTCTACAAGGATTGGACAGGTCCGGACTTCCCCAGAGTTGTCATCATCCTTATCCAGCATGCCAATCCATACTACGACGACTCCTACGCTGTGAATTCTGCCAACCTTGGACCCTACGGAGACGCTATCACCTATGAGCTTGTTCCTTATATCGAGAAAAAATTCCGCTGCCTCGGCGAAGGCTGGTCCCGTTTTCTCTACGGCGGCTCGACCGGAGGCTGGGAAGCCCTGGCTGCCCAGGTCTTCTACCCGGACGAATACAACAGCTGCTATGCAGCCTGCCCTGACCCGATCGATTTCCGGGCTTACACCATCGTGAATATCTACGAGCATGAAAACGCCTATTATCTGAGAAGTAACTTCAAGCGTACCCATCGCCCAGGACACCGCAATTATTTAGGCGAGATCAGCAGCACACTGGAAGACATGAACCACCGCGAGCTTGCTATCGGCACAAACAGCCGCTCCGGTGCCCAGTGGGATATCTGGCAGGCGGTATATTCGCCGGTGGGAGAGGATGGATACCCGAAACCTATATGGGATAAGTTGACGGGCAAGATTGACCATTCCGTAGCCGAGTACTGGCGGGAGAATTATGACCTTTCCTATATCCTCCAGAGGGATTGGAAAACACTGGGACCCAAACTCAAGGGGAAAATCCACATCTACTGCGGAGACATGGACAACTACTACCTGAACAATGCGGTCTATTTGATTGAGGAGTTTCTGGAGAGCACGAAAGACCCCTATTATGGGGGAGAAGTGGACTACGGAGATAGGGCCGAGCACTGCTGGAACGGAGATCATGACAGGCCAAATGCCATCTCGCGGCTGAGATACCACCAGATGTTCATTCCCAGGATTGTGGAACGCATCGAAAAGAGCGCTCCTCCTGGAGCCGATTTGAGTTCCTGGCGTTACTAGTTCCCGTTTCTCAAAGCAGAGAATAAAGAAGAGAGGGAAGGAGAAAGATTGCTGGTCTTGCGATCTGAACACAAAATACCAGGAGTACATGAGAATAAAATCAAAAACAAACCAGGGAGGTAAAAATGAATGCATTGGTCATTCTGGGGCTCGTCCTCGCGTTTATTAATCCGGTTATCGGCGGTGTTCTCGTCGGATACATCGTCTGGCTCAAGAATCCAACTGCCGGATTTCAACTCATTGTTCTATCATTCACTGTAATGAGCATCTTTGTTATCGGATTCATTATCTGGACCCAAAAAAAGATTAAAAAGATCGAAAAGAGGATCAAGGCGATCGAGGGAAAAGATTAGATCCGAGAAGCGCTTTTGGGACCGGACAGCCAAAACTTTTGTTGTCGGTTCAACCGTAGATTGATAGAATAATAAACGAAAAGGCCTAGGGGAAATCTAATCCTGAAAAAGGGTATCAATACATTATTCATTACAAGCGAGAAGGATATCACGACAAGAACTGACCAATGACCTAACACGTCAAAGGAGGATTATAATGAAGAAGGCCATAGGATGTGCTGTTCTCACTTTGATAATTCTTATTCCTTCTTTGAAGGCGGATAGGGGATCGATCCCTTTCAAACCCCATGTCAAAGTCTTTGAGCCCAACCAGAGAGCGATGATAGCCTGGAACGGGCTGGAAGAAATCCTTCTGCTGACAACCGACCTGAAGGCTTCTGAGCCGACCAAAGTGCTCGAAGTCATTCCCTTGCCTTCAGAACCCGTGGTGAAAAAGGGAGATATTGAGGTCTTTCAAAAGGCGACTGCACTCATCAATAGCAAAATCAAACAAAGATTTGCCGGGGCAAAGCTCAGAGGAGTCAGAGGCGCAGCAGAAAGACCTCCTGCAGGCGAAGTGACCTTTTATGAGAGAATCGGAGCCCATGACATATCCGTGACCCATGTCCTGCGAGGAGATGGATGAGCTCCTGGGGCATAGTGAAGACATGAAGCTTCGCATCTGGGAAATCCGCGGTAAACTTTCCGAATTCACCAAAGACTTAATTGCCAAGTGACAAAGTAGGGGAGAAGAAACCAAATTCAAAATCCAAAAATGAAGGAAAAACATAGCCTATTTTGGCATATAACCATATTTGTCCTGTTCATTTTCTGGGCCACAGTATTCGCCTCCCAAGAAAAGGCTATCATTGAAAACCCGGAAAAACCCCTCAACAAAAATGCAGGCCGCGTGATTCAGTTGAAGGAAGTGATTCGTGTGAAAGATGAAGAAGGAAAATTCTATTTCTCAGGCCCGTGGGATATAGTAGTCGCGAGGGATGGCTCCTTTTTTATTCATGAACCCAACAAGATTTACAAATTTGATGCCAACGGTAAATTTGTAAAAAATTTCTATAAAAAAGGTGAAGGGCCTGGAGAACTGAATCAAAACCTTACCGAAATCATTGTTAGGGAAGATAATATTATCCTTGCTTCATCAAATATGTATAAGATTATCAGATTGGATATGCGAGGAAATTTAATTGAAGATATCAGACCTGAATGGAAGTTTTCTACTGTCGTAGGGTATTATAACGGTAAATATTTCCTTACTCAGTACGAAAGAAAAAGCTTAGGGAAAAAAATAAGTGAAATAAGAGAGGAAAATCTAAGGTTGGTTGTGGCGAGCGATGAAAGAGAAATAACTCCAACTCCCTACATTTTCCCAGTTACAGTTTCCATCAATGTTTGGGGAAGAGGCATTTCTAGTGCTTCAATTAGTCGCTTCCAAAGAGTTGATGAAGACCAACGCTATGTTTATCTCTTTCATACACCCGAATATCTGGTAAAACTGCTGGATTTAGAAAAAATCGAAGTCATCAGAAGTTTCAGGAGAAAATATGACCGTGTAAAACGTATCCCATTAAAAGAGAGCAAGATACCACTCCTGATGCCAAAATTCCACAATGACATTTACAGACTAGCTATCCATAAGAACAATCTCTGGGTCATAACCTCGACCGTTGATAAGGAGAAAGGTATCCTTGTCGATGTTTTTAATCGAGAGGGAAAATACCTTGATAATTTTTATCTGCCGCTCCGGAATATAAAGAGAAATGACCATCTCTATGCACCAATGGCTGTGTATAAGGATTTCCTTTATGTCATCGAAATAGGAGAGGATGAGCTGATTTCAGTAGCTAAATATGAAATCCACGATGAAGGATCATCCTCATCCTGAATTTGATAATTTATTAATTAAGATTGAGGTCGCATCTCAACATCTGACATTTGTTTCAATGATGAAATAAAAACCTTCTTTGATAGCAGGATGAGCCGTTGAGAAAAATTATTCTTAGAGGGATATTTTACGACCTTTTCATAGAAATTTTATTAAACAGGACCAAGGAGAGAATTGCCCGATTCATCGCCCAGAATAACCTCTTCCCCGCACTCGATATCTGCTGCGGAACAGGGAAGCAGTGCCAGTTGCTCGAAAAACGCAGGCAGGGGACCATCGGCCTCGATCTTGATCTTAAGATGCTCAAATATGCCTCCTCAAAATATCCTCAAATCACATTTGTCTGCGCAGATGCAGCCCACATTCCTTTCCGGAACGAAAGCTTTAAGGCAGTTATCATTTCTTATTCTCTGCATGATAAGAATCCAGAAATGCGGATAAAAATCATACAAGAAGCAAAAAGGCTTTTAACTCCTGAAGGAAAAATAGTCTTTCTCGATTTTGAGAATCCCTGGAATCGGCTGTCTGGATTGGGAAGTGCGTTTACCTGGCTGATCGAACGAACGGCAGGAGGTGAGCACTACAAAAACAACAGACAATTCCTTAAAAATGGGGGATTGCAAGGGATCATCAGGTCACACGGGCTGCATACAGTCGAAAGACATAACATCCCGCTTGGGAACAGCCGTATCGTGATCGCTAAATCAGAAGACATATTTTGAAAAGAAGATGATCATACACGGCCAAAAAGTCATGTTGCGGCCAATGACCGTCAAGGAAATTCCTCTGTTCTTTCAATGGGCGACTCAATCTGACTCAACGCCTTACTGGTACGGAGAACTCCAGGGTGATGAGATTCCGACCTATACAGAGTTTTTGAAAGATTGGAAAAGTCATTATTTTGACGGAAGTGCGCCAGAAAAAGGAAGATGTTTCGTGATCCTCGTTGACAATAAAGCCATCGGTCAGGTCAACTACAATGAAATCGACAGAAGAGATAATTCTGTTGAGCTGGACATTATCATCGCTGACGACAGGCACAAAAATAAGGGATTCGGGACAGATGCTCTTCAGACAATGTCCAAATATCTCTTTCTTGTGATGAATATCCAGAAGTGCTGGATTGATGTTATCCAAAAAAACCCACGGGCAACAAGGGCCTATCAAAAGGCTGGCTTTAAAATCACAAGAACATTCGTAGATATGGGGATAGAATGTTTACGTTTGGAACTGACATTCCTTGACCTACAACTCCCTTTGCTATAAGCTTTTTCGTTGCGACTACTATGAGCGACAGGGAATCGAAGAGCGCCAGCCGATTCGAGCACAGCTGTTTAGTCCACTTTCAATCCCATCAACCCGAAGAATCCAGCCTTAAAGTAAAAAAGGAATGGTCCTGCTGCAGAAAAGGGGCCTGGCCCCTTTTTTGGTGATAATTGGGGACTGTCCCCAATTTTTTCAGAAAGGAGGCATTATGTATAAAAAATCAAGATTTCTAGGATTGTTACTCATTCTGGTATTGGTCTTTTTTGCGCCAGGAATTTCCACTGCTGCCGCAGATACGGCTAAACGCCCCTTAACCCATGACGACTACGATTCCTGGAAGTCCATCGGGAATCCTGCGATCTCAGTCGACGGCCTCTGGTTTCTCTATCTTGAAACTCCTCAGGATGGAGAAGCGGATATTTTCGTTAAAAACCTGAAGACAGGCAAAGAGTACCGCCATACCATCGGCTACACTGGAGAAGGGACTGATTCAGAGAGGGCCGCGAACCCCCAATTCAGCTACGACTCATCCCATGTTGTCTTCCTGATCTCTCCTTCCCAGGAGGAAGTGAAAAAAGCCAAAAAGGAAAAAAAGAAGGAAGACGAGAAGCCCAAGAAAAAACTCGGGATCATGGCTCTCTCTGACGGCAGCGTAACCGTTGTTGAACGCATAAAAAGCTTCAAGCTCCCTGAAAAAGCCGGTGGCTGGGTAGCCTATCTCAAGGAAGCCCCGCCAAAAGAAGAAAAGAAAGAAGAAGAGATGGAGAAGAAAGAGGAAGAGGAAAAAGCTGTAGAGAAAAAAGAAGTAGAGAAAAAGGAGGAGAAAAAGGCCGAGGAAGAGGAGAAAGAGAAGAAAAAAGAGAAGGAGAAGAAATACGGGACTCCTTTTGTTCTGCGCTCCCTAAGGGACGGCAGTGAAACCGAATTCATAGATGTGATGGAATATCTTTTCACTGAAAACGGCAAATATCTTCTTTATACGGTCTCCAGCAAAGAAAAACCGGAAACTGATGGGATATACTGCCTCCATCCCGGAAAAAGCCCCAGTAAGCCTCTGTTGACCGGAAAAGGCAATTACACCAAGTGGGCAATGGACAAAGAAGAAACAAAGTTGGCTTTTCTCACGGACAGAGATGATTACGAAGCCGAGGAATCGACCCTTAATCTTTACGGCTGGAAAGTCGGAGAGGATGCAGCCTCATTATGGATTTCTCACACCTCCACTCCGGGCTTCCCCAAAGGAGTGGCGGTCAGCGACAAATCCGATATCTCTTTCAGCGAGGATGGAAAAGTGATGATGTTCGGGATCAAGGAGATACCGGAACAGAAAGAAAAGAAAGAAGAAGGGGAGGAGGAAGAGGAAGAAGAAAAACCCAAGTTCGACCTCTGGCACTGGAACGACCCCTATCCTCAGCCCCAGCAGAAACAGATGGCCAAGCAGGTCCGGGAGAACACCTGGGAATCGGTTTATCATTTCGATTCCAAAACCTTAGTCAAGCTGGCGGATGAGGAGATTCCCGATGTCCAGCTCTCAAGAGACGGGAAAATCGCTTTTGCCGAGAACATCTGGCCCTACACGAAGATGGTCTCCTATGATGGTTCTTACTACGACATATACGTGATCGACCCCAAAAACGGCAGGCGCACCCCGGTGATAAAGAATCTTTTTAGAGGAGCCAGCCTCTCGCCAAACGGAAAATATGTTTACTGGTTCCATGACAAAGACTGGTACGTCTATGATATAGCAAAAAAAACAACCAAGAATATCACATCCTCTCTGGGTGTTCGTTTCGACAGCGAAGATTGGGACACTCCTCAACCGCCTTACGGTTACGGGATTGCCGGCTGGACAGACGGAGATGCGTCTATCCTGGTCTACGACCGCTATGATATCTGGGAGATCAAGCCAGACGGGTCTGATGCCCGCATGATCACCGAAGGCTACGGCCGTAAGAATGACCTCTCTTTTCGTTACGTCAGGCTCGACCGGGAAGAAAGGACAATCAACCCCAAAAAAGACATGCTCCTGCGGACAACGAATGAAGAAACCATGGCCCGAGGATTTTTCCGGGACCAGGTCAACGGCAAAAAACCTCCTGAGAAGTTGATCATGGCAGATAAGATGTTCGGTTATCCCACCAAGGCAGAAAAAGCTGACCTTTTGATATTTTACCGCTCCAGCTTTGATGAATACCCGGACTACTGGCTAAGCGATATGGATTTCAAGAGCCTGCAAAAAATCACTGACCTCGGCAAACAGATGGAATCATTTCTCTGGGGAAAAGCCGAGCTTCGCGATTTCCACAGCTCAGACGGTAAGCCTTTGAAAGGCATCCTGATCAAGCCGGATAACTTCGACCCGAAAAAGAAATATCCCTTGATGGTTTATATCTATGAGACCCTCCATCAGATGCATCATTCCTTCCGCTCTCCTTCCCCTGGAACTTCTGTTAATTTCTCCTATTATGTCAGCAACGGTTATGTGATGTGGATGCCGGATATTGAGTACGGGACAGGTTATCCCGGAAAAGATGCCCTGAAATGTGTGCTGCCCGGAATACAGATGCTCATCAATGAAGGCTACATCGATTCCAAAGCCATCGGCATCCAGGGACATTCCTGGGGAGGATACCAGATCGCTTACATGGTCACTCAGACCAACGTGTTCGCCGCGGCTGAGGCTGGTGCGCCTGTTTCAAACATGACCAGCGCTTACGGTGGAATCCGCTGGGGAAG
>Ga0224501_10000970_pt1 | contig 22016 bp, 24 predicted proteins | sample SF_Oct11_sed_USG_4_FD_169105 | JGI IMG/M metagenome (GOLD analysis project Ga0224501, IMG submission 169105) | Sediment microbial communities from San Francisco Bay, California, United States - SF_Oct11_sed_USGS_8_1 | ecosystem: Environmental > Aquatic > Marine > Sediment | place: USA...
CTCGCCTTGCTGACCATCCTGACCATTGCTTCCTGGTGCTCCATCTTGTCCCTGTGCTCCGGTGTCACCTCTCTCACCAGGTGCGCCATCCTGACCATCTCTTCCTGGGTTGCCGTCGCGACCATCTTCGCCATCTCGACCAGGCTCTCCTGCCTCACCAGGGGCTCCATCTCTTCCATCCTGACCTGGCTCACCATCTCTACCATCGGCTCCATCATTTCCATGTTGTCCAGGCTCACCAGCTTGACCAGGAGCTCCGTCTTGACCTGGTGCACCAGTCTCTCCTGGTGCTCCATCTTGACCATCACGTCCAGGCTCACCATCGCGGCCATCACTGCCATCTAGGCCATCATGCCCATCACGTCCATCTTGTCCATCTGCACCATCTGCTCCGTCATTTCCAGGGGCGCCAGTTTGACCGGCTTCTCCATCACGTCCTGGAGTACCATCTTGTCCAGGTGCTCCATCTTGTCCATCACGACCAGGCTCTCCAGGCTGTCCATTCACACCAGCCTGACCATCAGTACCATCCCGTCCCGGTTCTCCATCTTGACCCGGTGCTCCAGTATCACCGCGTTCACCATCTTGACCATCAGCGCCTGGTGCACCTTGCTCCCCATCCTGACCATCGCGACCAGGTAAACCTTGCTCTCCAGGTGCTCCAGGCTCACCGCGTTCGCCAGGAGCTCCATCTAGGCCATCTTGTCCCGGTGCTCCATCCCGACCATCAAGTCCATCCTGTCCATCGCTACCATCTGCTCCATCTTGTCCATCTCTTCCTGGTTCTCCATCCTGACCTGGAGTTCCATCTAGTCCTGGTGCTCCTGTCTCACCTGGTGCGCCATCTTGGCCATCACGTCCGGGTTCACCGTCGCTACCATCCTGTCCATCTCTACCATCTGCTCCATCCTGTCCATTGTTTCCAGGCTGTCCGTCCTGACCTGGTGCTCCGTCTTGGCCTGGTGTGCCTGTGTCTCCGCGGGCTCCATCTTGACCATCACGTCCAGGGGTTCCATCTTGGCCATCACGGCCCGGTTCACCATCTCTGCCATCAGCTCCATCATTTCCGTCTCGGCCATCTGCACCATCTCTGCCTGGTTCACCATCATTTCCAGGTGCTCCAGCTTCTCCTGGTACACCGGTGTCACCCTTGGTTCCATCTCTGCCGTCAGCTCCTGGTGCGCCATCCTGACCATCACGACCATCTTGGCCATCGATACCATCTTGTCCTGGCTGTCCATCTGCTCCTGGTGCTCCAGTTTCTCCTGGGGCTCCATCCTGTCCATCAAGTCCGGGTGTGCCTGCAGCACCATCATTTCCTGGTGTACCATCGTTTCCTGGTGCACCATCTTGTCCTGGGGCTCCATCCTGACCTGGCTCACCTCTATCACCTGGTCTACCGTCAGCACCATCATTACCAGGTTGTCCATCCTGTCCATCTCTGCCAGGTGCACCATCCTGTCCATCTCTACCATCAGCACCATCGAGGCCATCAGATCCGTCTTGACCTGGCTCGCCATCTTGGCCTGGCGTTCCATCCTGTCCTGGCGCTCCAGTCTCTCCCAGAGCTCCATCCTGACCATCACGACCTGGCTTACCATCTTGTCCATTGACGCCTGGTGCCCCATCATTTCCATCTCGTCCATCAGCTCCATCACGGCCATCTTGTCCATCGTTTCCTGGCTGCCCATCTTGGCCTGGAGTTCCATCACCACCAGGGGCCCCAGTCTCTCCTTGCTCACCATCCTTGCCATCTTTTCCAGGTGTACCATCCGCACCATCAGTGCCATCACGGCCATCGTTGCCATCTGCTCCATCCCGACCAGGTTCTCCTGGGCTTCCGGGCTCACCACGTTCTCCTGGTGTACCATCTTGACCATCTCGGCCTGGCTCCCCATCACGTCCCTCAGCTCCGGGAGCACCATCCTGACCATCTCTTCCATCCTGTCCATCTGCTCCTGGTTCTCCGGGTGAGCCATCCTGACCTGGTGCTCCAGTGTCTCCTGGTGTACCATCTCGCCCATCAACACCAGGGGCCCCATCCTCCCCATCACGGCCGGGTGCTCCATCTTCACCGTTTAGACCATCAGTTCCATCACGACCGGGTATGCCATCCTGACCTGGTGCTCCAGTATCTCCAGGGGCACCATCACTTCCATCTTGTCCTGGTGTTCCATCAGCTCCATCAGCCCCGTGGTTGCCATCCTTTCCATCTTGTCCATCACGGCCATCATTTCCTGGTGCTCCATCTTGACCCGGTGCTCCAGTCTCACCGCGCTGACCATCTTGACCATCACTTCCAGGCTCACCATCCTGGCCATCCCTTCCAGGTTCACCATCCTGTCCATCAATACCATCTCGACCATCATTACCATCTTGTCCATCCTGTCCATCCCTACCATCTTGTCCAGGCTGACCATCTTGTCCGGGAGCCCCGGTTTCCCCTGGTGCTCCGTCGTCTCCATCCCTACCTGGTGTACCATCTTGGCCATCCCTGCCTGGCTCTCCATCTTGACCATCAGCTCCTGCCTGTCCATCGTTACCATCAGCACCGTCTTGTCCATCCTTGCCATCCACACCATCACGGCCAGGTTCACCAGCTTCTCCTGGTGCTCCAGTATCACCTCTTCCACCATCTTGTCCATCTCGTCCAGGTGTGCCATCACTTCCATCTCTTCCTGGCTGTCCATCTTGTCCATCCCTGCCATCCAGTCCATCACTACCATCCTGTCCTGGTGCTCCGGTGTCTCCCTTTGCGCCAGCTTCTCCTGGGGCACCATCAGAGCCATCTTGACCTGGTGCTCCATCTTGTCCATTGCGTCCTGGGTTGCCATCTTGACCTGGCGTTCCATCTTGTCCGTCACGGCCATCATTTCCTGGTGCGCCATCTTGGCCTGGTGCTCCAGTCTCTCCAGGTGCACCATCTTGCCCATCACTTCCTGGTTCACCATCCTGCCCATCTCTGCCAGGCTCACCGTCTCTTCCATCACCACCATCCTGGCCATCTCTGCCGTCAACACCATCACGACCATCTTGACCATCATTACCAGGTGCACCATCCTCTCCTGGGGCTCCTGTCTCTCCAGGGGAACCATCGCTGCCGTCCTGTCCTGGTGCTCCATCTTGGCCATCACTACCTGGTTCACCATCTAGACCATCTTGACCGTCTTTACCAGGAGCACCATCCTGACCTGGCGATCCAGTCTCACCTGGGGCACCATCTTGGCCATCTTGTCCTGGTGTGCCATCTGCACCATCTCGACCTGGTTCTCCGTCATTGCCATCGAGGCCAGGGGCGCCATCACGCCCATCGGTACCATCACGCCCATCGCCTCCATCTCGTCCATCTTGCCCAGGTGCACCAGTTTCACCCGGTGCTCCAGTGTCACCATGCTCACCATCCTGACCGTCTTGTCCTGGTGTTCCGTCCTGACCATCTCTACCTGGAACTCCATCCTGACCTGGTGCACCATCACTTCCATCATTTCCTGGTTCGCCAGGAGCACCATTTTGACCTGGTTCTCCTCGCTCACCGGGAGCTCCATCAACTCCATCAGCTCCAGGCTGTCCATCCTGACCATCATTTCCGTCTTGTCCATCTTGACCATCATTTCCATCGCGACCATCTGCACCATCAGCGCCTGGTGTACCGTCTTGTCCTGGTGCTCCAGTTTCACCTGGTACGCCATCCTGTCCATCTTGTCCAGGAGTTCCATCTTGGCCATCTCGTCCAGGCTCACCATCTCTTCCATCAGCACCATCCTGGCCATCTGATCCATCTTGACCATCGGCGCCTTCCCTGCCTGGTTCACCTTGCTGTCCAGGTGCTCCAGTGTCACCCTTCTCTCCATCAGTGCCATCTCTTCCTGGGGTTCCGTCCTGACCGTCAGCGCCATCTCGTCCATCTGCGCCATCTTGACCATCATTACCATCTTGACCAGGTGCACCATCTTGACCAGGTGCTCCAGTATCTCCTGGTGCACCATCCTGACCATCCCGACCGGGTGCGCCATCCTGACCATCCTCACCTGGTTCGCCATCCTGTCCATCTAATCCATTGGTACCATCCTGACCTGGCTGACCATCTTGGCCAGGTGCTCCGGTCTCACCTGGAGCTCCAGGCTGTCCATCTTGACCAGGGGCACCATCTGCTCCATCAGCTCCATCTCTTCCATCATTTCCATCAGCTCCTGGTTGACCATCCTGGCCTGGGGCTCCAGTCTCTCCAGGGACTCCATCTTGTCCATCTCTGCCCGGCTCTCCATCACTGCCATCAACACCATCGCGACCATCCTGACCGTCTTGACCATCCTGTCCATCAGTGCCATCACGACCTGGCTCTCCCTTCTCCCCTGGTGCCCCTGTCTCACCTGGTGTTCCGTCCTGTCCATCTTGGCCCGGGACACCATCCTGACCATCAACACCATCTCGGCCTGGCTCACCGTCAGCACCATCTTGTCCATCACTGCCGTCATTTCCAGGTGCTCCATCTTGTCCTGGTGTTCCTGGCTCACCACGTTCTCCATCTCTTCCATCTTGTCCAGGGGCGCCATCTTGTCCATCTCTGCCAGGCTCTCCATCTTGGCCATCAGCTCCATCAAGACCATCATTGCCATCTTGGCCTGGTGTACCATCCTGGCCATCAGCTCCTGGCTGACCATCCTGTCCTGGAGCACCAGTCTCTCCAGGGGCTCCATCGTGTCCATCTGTACCAGGTGTTCCATCGGCTCCATCGAGTCCTGGGACACCATCCTGACCGTCCTGTCCAGGCTCACCATCCTGTCCATCTCTACCATCTGCACCATCCTGTCCATCGACTCCATCCCGTCCAGGCTCTCCATCCTGTCCAGGTGCGCCAGTCTCGCCAGGAGTACCATCACTTCCATCGGTTCCTGGTTCACCATCCTGGCCATCTCTACCTGGCTCACCATCTTGACCATCAGCTCCATCAGTTCCATCTTGTCCAGGTGTTCCTTCTTGTCCTGGTGTTCCATCCTCCCCAGGTAGTCCATCTTTGCCATCCACTCCATCACGTCCATCGGCACCATCTTGTCCATCAGTGCCGTCTTGTCCTGGTTCACCATCTTGACCAGGTGCGCCAGTCTCTCCTCTCTCACCATCCTGCCCATCACGACCTGGCTCACCGTCTCTACCATCAGCTCCTGGTACGCCATCCAGTCCATTGAGTCCAGGTGTTCCATCACTGCCTGGCTGACCTGGTGCTCCATCCTGTCCTGGTGCACCGGTATCACCTCTCTCTCCATCCTGTCCATCGCTGCCAGGTGAACCGTCCTGTCCATCACGGCCAGGTTCTCCATCAGCACCATCACGTCCGGGAGCTCCGTCCTGACCATCTACTCCGTCTTGTCCATCAGAACCATCTTGACCAGGCTGCCCATCCTGACCAGGTGCCCCAGTCTCTCCTGGTGCTCCATCCTGCCCATCGTGGCCTGGCTCACCATCCTGGCCATCACGACCATCCACTCCGTCCTGTCCATCACGACCAGACTCACCGTCAGCTCCATCTTGTCCTGGGGTGCCATCCTGGCCTGGTGCACCTGTCTCTCCTGGTGCTCCATCGCGGCCATCGGAACCAGGACTACCATCCTGACCATCTCTTCCAGGCTCTCCTGGCTGACCATCATTGCCATCAGCACCATCTTGTCCATCAGCACCATCTGTACCGGGTGCTCCTGCTTCACCAGGTGCTCCATCATTACCTGGGGCTCCAGTATCACCCTGTGCTCCATCTTGGCCATCACGTCCAGGTGCACCATCTTGACCATCATGGCCTGGTTCACCGTCTTGGCCATCATTACCTGGTGCTCCGTCTTGACCATCCTGTCCATCTCGTCCATCAGATCCTGGTTGACCATCAGCGCCGGGTGTGCCATCCTGTCCAGGTGTTCCTGGCTCTCCTGGAGCACCGGTCTCGCCGGGTTCACCATCTTGTCCATCTCTACCTGGTTCCCCATCTTGACCATCAGCTCCATCACGACCATCTTGGCCATCCACTCCATCTCGTCCATCCTGACCATCATTGCCAGGTACTCCATTTTGTCCTGGTGTACCTGTCTCACCAGGTTGACCATCATTACCATCCTGGCCAGGTGCTCCATCTTGACCATCATTTCCTGGCTGCCCATCAGCACCATCAGCTCCTGGTGCGCCATCTTGTCCTGGTGCTCCAGTATCACCTCGAGCTCCATCCTGACCATCACGTCCAGGTGTTCCATCTTGACCATCTTGTCCTGGCTCACCAGCTTCTCCATCATTTCCAGGTTGACCATCAGCTCCATCACGTCCTGGTGTTCCATCCTGACCCGGTGCTCCAGTTTCTCCTGGGGCACCATCCTGTCCATCTCTGCCCGGTTCTCCATCTTGACCATCATTTCCATCCTGACCATCCTTTCCATCATTACCATCACGGCCATCCTGTCCATCAGATCCTGGCTGGCCATCAGCGCCTGGTGCTCCTGTTTCTCCAGGTGCTCCATCTCGCCCATCATCGCCTGGTTCTCCGTCCTGTCCATCTCTGCCTGGCTCCCCATCCTGACCGTCTTGTCCAGGTACTCCATTCAATCCATCAGCACCAGGTGCACCATCTTGTCCGGGTGTTCCGTCGACGCCAGGTGTGCCATCTTGTCCATCAGATCCAGGTGCTCCAGTTTCACCATCTCGGCCAGGTGTACCATCCTGTCCATCTCTACCATCAGCGCCATCACGGCCATTAGAGCCGTCGCTGCCAGGCTCTCCATCACTTCCTGGTGTTCCGTCCTGTCCTGGTGCTCCGGTGTCTCCACGGGCTCCATCCTGACCATCCCTTCCAGGCTCACCATCTTGACCATCTTGTCCAGGGGTTCCATCTGCTCCATCTCTTCCTGGTTCTCCATCCTGGCCATCTCTTCCATCAGTGCCGTCAGTGCCATCACGACCATCTGCACCATCTAATCCTGGCTCTCCCTTCTCACCTGGTGCTCCAGTCTCGCCTGGTGCTCCGTCTCGCCCATCGTTGCCTGGTGCTCCATCTTGACCATCATGCCCTGGTACACCGTCAGCTCCATCATTGCCATCATTTCCATCTTGCCCATCCGCTCCATCTCGGCCATCTTGTCCATCAACACCATCCCTTCCAGGCTCTCCAGGGACTCCATCCTGTCCTGGTGCTCCAGTGTCTCCAGGTGCACCATCTTGACCATTTTGGCCTGGTTCTCCATCCTGTCCATCGCGGCCAGGCTCACCATCAGCACCATCCTGTCCATCAGTGCCATCACGACCTGGCGCTCCAGTTTCTCCAGGTGTACCATCTTGACCATCACGACCTGGTTCACCATCTGCTCCATCTCTGCCATCTGCTCCATCCAAACCATCAACACCATCCAGACCTGGTTCACCATCCTGTCCGGGAGTGCCATCCTGACCTGGTGCTCCCGTCTCTCCAGGTGTGCCATCTTGTCCATCCTGACCTGGTGTGCCATCTGACCCATCAACACCATCTCGGCCTGGCTCACCGGCAGCACCATCTTGTCCATCACTGCCATCAACCCCTGGCTGACCATCCTGACCTGGGGCACCCGTCTCTCCTGGTGCTCCATCCTGTCCATCTTGACCTGGTGTGCCATCCTGGCCATCATTGCCTGGTGCTCCATCTTGGCCATCACGACCGTCTTGTCCATCAGCTCCATCGCGTCCATCATTTCCATCAGCGCCTTCTTGACCTGGTGCTCCAGTGTCTCCCTTCTCTCCTGGTGCTCCTGGTGCGCCATCTTGTCCATTCAGACCCGGAGTACCATCAGCACCATCCTGTCCGGGTGCTCCATCAGATCCATCCCTGCCTGGCTCACCATCCTGACCATCTTGCCCATCTACTCCATCACTTCCTGGGGAGCCATCTTGACCATCCACTCCATCACGGCCATCAGCTCCATCAGAGCCAGGCTGTCCATCCTGGCCTGGTGCACCGGTCTCTCCTGGGGTACCATCCTGGCCATCACGTCCAGGTGCTCCGGCTTCTCCATCTGCACCATCGTGTCCTGGAGTTCCATCGGCTCCGTCACGTCCATCAGCTCCTTGCTCTCCAGGTGCTCCATCCTGACCAGGGGCACCAGTTTCACCTGGTGCTCCATCTTGTCCATCAGCACCATCAAGTCCTGGCGATCCATCTCTTCCATCCTGGCCATCAGCGCCATCAGCACCATCAATGCCTGGCTCTCCATCTTGACCTGGTGTACCATCTTGTCCTGGTGCTCCTGTTTCACCTGGTGCGCCAACCTGTCCATCTTGACCTGGTTCGCCATCTTGGCCATCTCTGCCATCTGTTCCATCAGCACCATCAGCACCGTCACGACCTGGCTCCCCATCTACACCTGGTGCGCCATCTTGTCCTGGTGCTCCAGTTTCACCTGGTGCGCCATCTTGTCCATCACGTCCTGGCTCACCATCCTGTCCATCGGAGCCATCACGACCATCTGTACCGTCGGCGCCATCACTTCCGGGAGCGCCATTCTGTCCAGGGGTACCATCATGACCAGGAGCTCCTGTCTCACCAGGTGCACCATTAGCACCATCTCGACCAGGTTCACCATGTGCTCCATCAGCACCTGGTGTACCATCAGCGCCATCCGCTCCATCGTTACCATCCTGTCCATCACGCCCATCCCGTCCATCCACACCATCTTGACCTGGTGCTCCATCATTGCCTGGTGCTCCAGTTTCTCCTGGAGCTCCATCTTGGCCATCTTGGCCTGGCACGCCATCCTCTCCATCTTGGCCTGGGGCACCATCCTGTCCGTCAGAACCATCGCGACCATCAGAGCCATCTTGTCCATCCCGTCCATCACGACCGGGCTCACCATCCTGTCCAGGTGCCCCTGTCTCACCAGGTGCGCCATTATTTCCGTCGCTACCAGGAGTTCCATCAAGACCTGGAGCTCCATCCTGACCTGGTGTTCCATCTGCACCGGGAGCACCATCCTGTCCTGGTGTGCCAGTATCTCCCTTTGCACCTGGCTCACCAGGTGCTCCATCCTCTCCGTCTTGGCCAGGTTGACCATCCTGCCCATCTCTACCATCGATGCCATCCTGTCCATCACGACCAGGCTCTCCAGCTTCACCATCGGCTCCAGGTGTTCCGGGCGCTCCTGGTGTTCCATCGTTTCCATCACGTCCTGGGGCACCATCTTGCCCATCAGCACCATCGCGTCCATCTTGCCCATCAGAACCATCGCGGCCAGGCTCTCCATCCTGTCCTGGTATTCCATCATTACCGTCTTGTCCAGGTGTTCCATCCTGTCCATCAACACCATCTTGACCTGGGACTCCCGTCTCTCCAGGTGTTCCATCCTGTCCTGGAGATCCTGGCTCACCAGGCTGACCATCATTGCCATCTTGCCCAGGTGCTCCATCTTGTCCATCTACACCATCTCTTCCATCCTGACCATCAGCTCCATCTTGACCATCTGTTCCGTCCCTACCAGGCTCACCATCCTGTCCTGGAGCTCCGGTTTCTCCTGGGTTACCATCACGACCATCATTTCCTGGGGTACCATCCTGGCCATCAACTCCATCACGTCCATCTTGTCCATCTACTCCATCATGGCCATCTTGTCCATCAGCGCCTGGGACACCATCCTCTCCATCACTTCCAGGTGTACCATCATTACCATCTGATCCATCACGGCCGTCAGCCCCATCTTGTCCTGGAGTTCCATCCTGGCCTGGCGCACCTGTCTCTCCTGGTGCTCCATCCTGTCCATCCTGTCCTGGAGCACCATCCTGGCCGTCGAGACCTGGGGTACCATCCTGTCCATCAACGCCATCACGACCATCTGCTCCATCACTACCTGGCTCACCATCCTGTCCTGGTGCTCCGGTTTCTCCTGGGGCACCATCTTGACCATCATCTCCTGGTGCACCATCCTGGCCATCAACTCCATCACGCCCATCTTGTCCATCTACTCCATCACGGCCATCTTGTCCATCAGCGCCTGGGACACCATCCTCTCCATCGCGTCCAGGTGTACCATCATTACCATCTGATCCATCACGGCCATCAGCTCCGTCTTGTCCTGGAGTGCCATCCTGGCCTGGTGCACCTGTCTCTCCCGCTGCGCCATCTTGTCCATCCTGTCCAGGAGCTCCATCCTGGCCGTCAAAACCTGGCGCTCCATCCTGTCCATCAACACCATCTCGGCCATCTGATCCATCCTTACCTGGCTCACCATCTTGTCCTGGAGCTCCAGTTTCTCCTGGGACTCCATCATTACCATCTGCACCTGGTTGGCCATCTTGACCATCTCTGCCGTCGATACCATCAGCACCATCACTGCCTGGTCTGCCATCTTGTCCCGGGGCACCAGTCTCTCCTGGTGCTCCATCTTGACCATCCTGTCCTGGGGCACCATCCTGGCCATCACGCCCTGGCTCACCATCTTGCCCATTTTGGCCATCCACGCCATCTGTACCAGGAGCTCCAGTCTCACCTGGTGCGCCATCACTTCCATCTCTACCGGGATTTCCGTCTTGGCCATCACGACCATCTTGCCCATCAGCTCCATCAACTCCAGGTGTGCCATCCTGGCCAGGTGCTCCAGTCTCTCCAGGGGCTCCATCCCGTCCATCATTTCCTGGGGCTCCATCCCGGCCATCATTTCCTGGAGCTCCATCTTGGCCATCTTGTCCGGGTTGTCCATCTTGTCCATCTGCGCCTGGTACTCCATGCTGACCCGGTGCGCCTGTATCTCCTTTAGCTCCATCTTGTCCATCCTGGCCATCTGCTCCTGGTTGGCCAGCCTCACCTGGGGCTCCATCCTGACCTGGTGCACCATCCTGACCATCTTGTCCATCAACACCATCAGAGCCATCAGAGCCATCTGATCCTGGCTGACCATCTTGCCCTGGTGCACCAGTGTCACCTTTAGCACCGTCTTGACCATCACGTCCAGGAGTGCCGTCTTGCCCATCAAGACCTGGTGCCCCATTTTGACCATCACTACCTGGAGCACCATCCTGACCTGGGGCACCATCCTGCCCATCGCTACCAGGTGTACCATCTTGTCCAGGTGCGCCAGTTTCTCCAGATATACCATCAACTCCATCAGCTCCAGGGGTGCCATCCTCGCCATCACGGCCAGGAGTACCATCTTGTCCATCAGCGCCATCAACTCCAGGTGCTCCTGGCTGGCCTGGGGCTCCAGTATCACCAGGTGCTCCATCTTGGCCATCGCTTCCATCAGCTCCATCAGCTCCATCATTACCATCAACACCATCTCGGCCATCGGTTCCAGGAGCGCCATCGGATCCATCACGACCAGGCTCTCCATCAGAACCATCCTGCCCATCCCTACCATTAGCCCCATCTTGTCCGGGTGCACCATCCTGGCCTGGAGCTCCAGTATCTCCTCGTGCTCCATCTTGGCCATCTTGACCTGGTTCTCCATCCTGACCGTCTCTACCGTCTACACCGGGTTGTCCATCAACTCCATTTTGGCCATCGTTTCCAGGCTTTCCAGGTGCACCCTCCTGGCCAGGAGCTCCAGTTTCTCCTGGAGCTCCATCTCGTCCATCTTGACCTGGTGCTCCATCCTGACCATCATTTCCATCACGGCCGTCTTCACCATCAGTACCATCGCGGCCATCCTGTCCATCGCTACCTGGTGTGCCGTCTTGGCCATCAGTTCCTGGTGCTCCGGTTTCACCATCTCTTCCTGGCGTTCCATCTGAGCCGTCTCTTCCTGGGGTGCCATCTGCTCCTGGGGCTCCAGTGTCACCTTGAGCACCATCCTGACCATCAGTACCAGGTGCTCCTGGCTGTCCATCCGCACCATCACGGCCATCTGCGCCATCCTGCCCATCGGCTCCGTCATTGCCTGGAGCTCCATCCTGTCCTGGTGCTCCTGTTTCTCCAGTAGCTCCATCGCGACCATCATTTCCTGGTGCTCCATCCTGGCCATCATGGCCCGGGGCCCCAGTTTCTCCATCCTGACCTGGTTGACCATCATTTCCATCAGCGCCTGGGGTTCCATCCTGTCCTGGGGCTCCTGTTTCTCCAACGGCGCCATCGCGACCATCATTTCCTGGTGCTCCATCCTGACCATCACGGCCTGGTTCACCTGGCTGTCCATCAACACCAGGTTGACCATCTGCTCCAGGGGTGCCAGTTTCTCCTGGTGCACCATCCTGACCATCCTGTCCTGGTGCACCATCTTGTCCATCACGGCCATCTGCACCATCAGTTCCATCAGATCCAGGTTGACCATCCTCTCCAGGTGCACCTGTCTCCCCAGGGGCTCCATGCTGACCATCATTTCCTGGGGCTCCATCTTGACCATCACGTCCAGGGGCTCCATCTTGACCATCCAGTCCAGGCTGACCATCCTGTCCATCACTGCCAGGTACCCCGTCCTGTCCAGGTGCTCCAGTTTCTCCTTGTGCTCCATCTGTTCCATCTCTGCCTGGTGCTCCATCCTCTCCGTCGGATCCTGCTGTTCCATCTTGGCCATCTCTACCTGGAGTACCATCTTGACCATCGTTTCCAGGTCGGCCATCAGTTCCATCAATGCCTGGGGTACCATCTTGGCCTGGTGCACCTGTCTCTCCTGGTGCTCCATCCTGTCCATCCTGACCTGGTGCTCCATCTTGACCATCATGACCAGGCTCGCCATCTTGTCCATCCAACCCAGGTGCTCCATCCTGTCCATCAATACCATCTCTGCCATCAGCTCCATCTGAGCCATCCTGTCCATCCTTGCCATCAGCTCCATCCTGACCTGGTGCTCCGGTGTCACCAGGCTGGCCGTCTTGACCATCTCGCCCTGGTGTTCCATCTGCTCCTGGAGCACCAGTTGCACCATCATTTCCATCAACTCCTGGCTGTCCATCAGTTCCTGGAGCTCCAGGTTCACCATGCTCACCATCTTGTCCATCGCGACCAGGTGCACCATCTTGCCCATCAGCTCCTGGCGTTCCATCTTGGCCATCCTGTCCGGGTACACCATCAACTCCATCACTTCCTGGAGCACCATCCTGTCCAGGTGCACCTGTATCACCCTTTGCACCATCTTTTCCATCAGAGCCAGGGGTGCCATCTGCTCCATCTCTACCTGGCTCACCATCTTGTCCATCCCTGCCATCTGCTCCATCATTTCCATTTGTGCCATCACGGCCTGGTTCACCATCTTGTCCTGGTGAACCATCCTGGCCTGGTACGCCAGTCTCTCCTGGAGCCCCATCTTGGCCATCAACTCCTGGGACGCCATCCTGACCATCCTGGCCTGGAACACCATCTTGACCATCTTGACCTGGAGTGCCATCTTCTCCATCAGTTCCATCTCGCCCATCTACACCATCATTTCCATCAGCTCCATCAAGTCCAGGGGTTCCATCTTCTCCAGGGGAACCTGTCTCACCTGGTGCTCCATCCTGTCCATCCTGACCTGGAGCTCCATCCTGACCATCATGGCCTGGCTCACCATTTTGTCCATCCAAGCCTGGCGCGCCATCTTGACCATCAACACCATCTCTACCATCAGCTCCTGGCTGGCCATCATTACCATCGCTACCTGGGGCACCATCTTGCCCTGGAGCACCCGTATCACCTTGTGCACCGTCACGGCCATCCTGTCCAGGTGCACCATCGACACCATCTACACCATCTCTTCCATCAGCTCCATCAACGCCTGGGGCCCCTTCTTGGCCTGGTGCACCTGTCTCGCCTGGTGCTCCATCCTGTCCATCCTGACCTGGTGCTCCATCCTGACCATCGCGACCTGGCTCACCATTTTGTCCATCCAAGCCTGGTGCGCCATCTTGGCCATCAACACCATCTCTGCCATCAGCTCCTGGCTGTCCATCATTACCATCACTACCTGGGGCACCATCTTGTCCTGGAGCACCCGTATCACCTGGTGCACCGTCGCGGCCATCTACTCCTGGTAGACCATCCTGACCATCAGACCCTGGCTGCCCATCTTGACCATCATGGCCAGGCACTCCATCCTGCCCATTCTGTCCTGGTGTGCCATCAGCTCCTGGTGCTCCAGTTTCTCCTGCTGCTCCATCAGAACCATCTTGTCCAGGGCTGCCATCAGAACCATCTTGACCATCTCTGCCATCCGCACCATCCTGGCCATCTGAACCTGGAGCACCTGGTGCTCCATCCTGCCCTGGAGCTCCTGTGTCACCTTTAGCTCCATCTTGTCCATCTCTTCCAGGTGTTCCATCTTGGCCATTGACACCTGGGGTGCCGTCTTGACCATCTGAACCATCCTGTCCTGGTGCTCCAGTTTCTCCATCTTTTCCATCAGTACCATCGCTGCCAGGAGCTCCATCTTGTCCTGGGGCACCTGTCTCACCTGGAACACCATCTTGTCCATCCACACCAGGGTGACCATCTTGCCCATCTCGTCCTGGTGCTCCATCTTGACCATCAGCTCCATCAAGACCATCTGAACCTGGGATGCCATCAGCACCATCAGCTCCGGGTGTGCCATCTGCTCCAGGTGCGCCAGTGTCTCCTTTAGCTCCATCCTGACCATCTTTTCCTGGGAATCCATCTTCTCCATCTGCTCCATCGCTACCATCCTGTCCATCTCGGCCATCTTGACCATCCTGGCCATCTAAGCCTGGTATTCCATCCTGGCCATCTTGTCCGTCAGCTCCATCCTGGCCTGGTGTACCAGTTTCCCCAGGTGCTCCGTCCTGTCCAGGTGCTCCTGTATCTCCTTGTGCTCCATCTAGACCATCACGACCCGGTGCCCCATCTTGACCAGCAACACCAGGTTCTCCTGGTGCCCCAGTCTCTCCTGGTGCCCCAGTCTCTCCTGGTGCTCCATCCTGTCCATCAACACCAGGTGTTCCATCTTGGCCATCCCGTCCTGGTGTGCCATCCTGTCCATCAGCTCCTGGCTGTCCATCATTACCATCGCTACCTGGGACTCCATCTTGTCCTGGAGCTCCAGTCTCACCAGGTGCACCGTCACGACCATCCACTCCTGGTTGTCCATCCTCACCATCACCTCCTGGCTGCCCGTCTTGACCATCACGTCCTGGCACACCATCCTGGCCGTCTTGTCCTGGTGTACCATCAACGCCTGGCAGTCCGTCCTGACCTGGGGCTCCGGTTTCACCCGGGGCGCCATCCGATCCATCCTGACCGGGTGCACCGTCTTGACCATCAGCTCCTGGTGCTCCATCTTGTCCATCGCTGCCTGGAGTACCATCTTCACCATTCAGCCCTGGTGCTCCATCTTGGCCTGGTGCTCCTGTTTCACCTGGGGCTCCATCTTGTCCATCTCTTCCTGGTGCTCCATCCTGTCCATCAAGACCAGGGGTGCCATCTTGACCATCTTGACCATCTTCACCGTCCTGTCCATCGATGCCGTGGGTCCCTGGTGTGCCATCCTGGCCTGGTGCTCCCACTTCGCCAGGTGCACCATCTTGACCTGGTGCTCCAGTGTCTCCTGGTGCTCCATCCTGTCCGTCACGGCCAGGTTCACCATCTTGACCATCAACACCAGGTGCTCCGTCTTGCCCATCAGCTCCATCATGTCCATCCTGTCCGTCTTGTCCGTCCTGACCGGGTTCACCATCTTGGCCAGGGGCGCCTGTCTCTCCTGGTGCTCCATTCTGACCATCAACTCCTGGCTGGCCATCAGCACCATCAACACCAGGCTGTCCATCCTGTCCTGGTGCACCGGTATCCCCTGGTGCTCCATCTTGACCATCTTGGCCAGGGGCACCATCCAGTCCATCTGTTCCCGGAATACCATCGGCCCCGTCGACTCCGGGCGCTCCATCCTGTCCAGGTGCTCCATCACTGCCAGGTGCTCCATCCTGTCCAGGTGCTCCAGTGTCTCCTGGTGTTCCATCTTGACCATCTTGTCCGGGTGCTCCATCGTTTCCATCTACTCCTGGAGACCCATCTTGTCCATCAGATCCATCAACACCAGGTGTTCCATCAAGGCCAGGTGAACCATCTTGTCCGGGTGCTCCAGTGTCTCCTGGGGCTCCATCTTGGCCATCTTGACCCGGTGCTCCATCGTCACCATCGCTGCCCGGGGCGCCATCTTGGCCATCAGCTCCTGGTTCTCCTTGTGTTCCTGGTGCTCCTGGTTCACCTGTTCCCGGAATACCATCCTTACCAGGGGCACCAGGCTCTCCCGGTGCTCCATCCTGTCCTGGAAGTCCATCTTCTCCATCTTTACCATTATCTCCTGTATCTCCCTTGACACCAGTGGCTCCGACCTCACCGGTAGCTCCTGTTGCACCACTGGCTCCAGTGGCACCAGTTGGTCCAGGCAGAGCTGTAATATAAACTGATCCTCTGTAACTGTGCTATGCAACTGAAGATATACTCTGCTTAAACTCGGTATATATTAAGCATATCTTCCGCTGTTGAGTGTACCTATGGGATACTTACAGCATGAGTACCCATATCCATAGTCATAGCAGTTCTCTCCACCTGAAGACCCATCTGTGTTGATTGGCTCAACTGCAAAAAAAACAATATTATAATTAGCAGAGGTGACCTAGTGGATTGTGCTCTGGGTCTAGAAGCTCTGGGTTGATTTCCAGTTCAGCTATCGTTTGATCTGTCACCCCCGTCTGCTTTGGATTGTGATGTTAAGTAAGGGAGGTTTACCCGTTAAAATGCCTTGTACACATTGCTGCATTCATACACTGTACAGTCACAAATATCAGTAGTAATGGCTTACCAGGGTCGACAACTGCTCCAAGAGAGTAGACAACGGCCTCTTTGTTTATGAATTGGCCAGTACGCTTATCAGCAACACTGTACTGTCCATGAGTCTCACCCAGGTCCACCACTTCACCGACTCCGCGATCAAATGTGAAGGGAATGGTGGCAGTCTCGGTAGCGAAACCAATGATATCCCCATCCATAACCACAGGTCTATCGGGGACGCTCACCTAAAACACAACCATCAACGCTCATTAATGCAGGTACCTTCATCAGAAACTGTATACATTTATTTATTTTTATGGAGTTGTGTGCCCTGAAAAATCTTCTGTCATTTGGTCTGCAATGGTGCGTGTCATAAAGGCTTAGTAACGATGGTAACGACAGATGTGTAACGCCACAGAGTGCGGTTTCCGAGGGAAGCTCCTCCCATCACTTACTGTCTGTACTCCAGCCTGGGGCTTCACTTGATGTCTGATCTGATATTTGAGTTCCAAGGTGTCTGTGCCGTCGTCCCCTGAGGTCTTACTCCACACTTGGAACCAGACATACTGTGGTTCTGAGGAGAACTCCCCGGGCTGCACATAGTACTGGAACTGTTGCAGCGTTCCTGCAGTTAAACTGAGGCCATAGTCCAAATAAGTAGAAGCTCTGCTTTTCAGTCCTGGTTGGAAAGAGGACTCTGATCTGCCAGTGATGTTGTGTCCTTTAAATACCGTCTCTGGTGGGATTTCCCACACCGCTTGTGCTACAAATCACAAGGAAGTACACATTATTCTCTGGCAATCAAAAAGTGAGAATACATGTATCCATTCATCTTATAGATATATAATGGAACTTGTTTCGGCGAAATACTTACATTGGGATGCAGCAAGCGCTAGTAGCACTGATGCTGTTGCAATTCCTAGAAGGAGCCTCATACCGGCTCACCTCTACAAACAGTCGGAACAGCAGTGTTAGGGAAAGTGAGAGGAGAAAAATTTCTGCTAATATTACACTGTAAGGGGTATGATCAAACAGTGAATGCCTTCAAATAATGCGATAGGGCATCTATAGGCTCCTACTGAGTGGTGTAAGCCAAGGAACCGAACTAGGAGTTTTGGCAAAAATCTTTGAGTGGGCTTAAATTCCTGGCCCAGGGTCAAATGGGTGTGGAGGAATTTACCTGGTCTGTGAAGTGATTGGTTGATAACTTTGTTTCACAGATTTTGTGATTTTGAGCAATTGATTCAATCAGATTGTAAAGTCTTAATAGTTTTTTTCTTGAGATTGAAATTTGGCAAACTCGAGTCAATTAATAAATAATAATAACAACAAGCAGTAAAATAAGCGAAGTCCTGAGGGCCTTTAAAAATAAAAGGCGAAATAAATAATAAATAAATTCGATATGTCCTCTCCAGAAGCTGGTCCAGCCGAGCTTCGTGTGATTTCTGAAGGGCCTCAGTCTCATACTGGGTATATATAGGTAAGGTGATGGTGAATGAACGGAGCTAATCCTCAGATACACAGGGTCAATCACCAGATACCCCTAACTTCATCAATAATCATTTCTGAGATGGATAAACCTGACCCTGACTTGTTTACCCAGATTACTGACCAGCATAAATCTTATAAAATTATCATTCTGCATTGTGTCATTTCTGACATTAAGCTAGTAATTTCTCATCCCGCAAACTAAAACTATTTTCTAATATTTGTAGCATTTTCATGTTTGAAATCAAGCCGGTCGGAGTTGTTTTGATACCATATGAAGTGAGGGTATCTGGGTACCAAAGTGATAGCAGGAAATTGCAACAGTCATGCTGTCTCCACGCGCCTCCGTGAGCTGCCTCATGTATGAAATAGTTTACCATATAATCCTGACTATCTTACCTGTTAATTCTCTCGTCTGTTGCTTATAGTCCAGCCAACTTCGTAAGTTAAATTGGTCCAGCCAATTTCTCCGTGTGTGCTACTGCACACTTTTCTCCACGGAGGCAGTAGAATAACTAATCAGCCTTTTTTTCACCAAAGTTATTAAAAGCTTGAGTAGGCTGATTAAGATTGCCATGGTAACGGAGCGATCTGGGGTTACCGAAGCTCAGGGTTTGCCCTCATGATTGATGCCCGGTTGGCATGACTGCTTTACGATGGAAAACATTCGCGCTGTCGCAATCACTCTCAAGCACCGCTCAGAGATAACTCGTCATCATAAAAAATCGTCAGCAAACTGAGACAAATGTCACAGAAAATCCTCAAACTTTGAGACTTTGCGGTAACAAGATTGAATTCCCACTTATAGCAATAATCGAGTTGAGCTAGATAGAAATCACCATTCGGTATTAAATCAGTAACTCATTGCTGATTCTAATCTGGTCATTCATCTCTGTTGGCTGACACCCAAGCTCCTCTGGTCTACTTTGCTGCAGTTTGCTCAGTACCTTCTCAATAGACTCACGGATTCACTTTAGAGCCCTCATACCTAAAGCCCCATACTTAGAGCCCTCCACGCCGGATACTCTGTAAAATAACTGGCTATTAGCAATTGCCAATAAATTTTTCAGCAGAAGTGAAAGCTAACTGCATATCTCCTTCAATGAGCCGTACAGTCTATTGTATGTTGTATCTACATCGATGGCATATGCTTTGGAATAAAATGATGTTGGTTAGTTCCAACTGTCAGCTAATTGCGACTGATGACCCAAATCAATGGGTGAAAAGAATAGTACTACTAATACCGGCCTTTGCAAGGAGTGATCTCTAATAGTGGCATTGTCATTGTACTGAATAATCACATCCTCAAAGTGCCAGCTGCCTCTAACCCAGAGCCAAGTGAGCCCACGCGAGAAGTGTCTTCATTCTGTCATGTCACTGAAGCTTCCATTGTGTGAATGTCAAATATAGCACGTCTGTATTACGCTGAAGCAACCAAACACACCAGGGAAAGCGCTATCTGTAAAATATTAGTCACAACGGAAAACAATTGCTTGGGTTGATTGGCCCTGCCCACCCAGAACTACCAGGTTCAGTTTTGCAGCACATTGCTTTACACTGAGTCAATGAGTATATGGTAAAATGGAGCCGGTACTGGGTATAGCCAGCTTTCTAACAACCTGCAGCATTGTCTTCATAAATGAACGGAAGTCATTATTGGGCCTATCTCTCGGTGCATCAGGTCTGTTATCAACTTCTGAAAAGATATCCATTTTGTTTGGTTAATCCTAAAAGTTTGGCAAAAACATAAGCATCAGTGGTGCGGATGAAGGACTGAATCACTTTACTGATGACTGAAGATACCATACATTCAAACTGTGCCATCGATCGGGTCCCGCCATTTCATGATGAATCATAGAATTATTTGCCACCCAACATTTCTCAACCGAAATAAACCCTAATTAATCATGTCAGGTTATTTCTGGAGGCCAGGACACAATAAGGATGACAATCGCGACAACAAGTAAAAATCAAAACCGTCGGGAATTTACTGAGAGCTCATAAACAGGAACTGTCCTCGGTAAGATACCGCACATTTATTATCATAAACACTGCAGCCACAGTTCTGTCTGAGTGCATCTTGGTATGTGACGCAAAAAGCATAGTATCCTAGTACGATATGAACTTCACTCAGAATTCATAGAACACTAAAAGATTCAAGAGAAATTCCATTAAAAAACGGTCGCCAAGTTGGATTGGAGCAACGGTACATTTCTCTGAAATCAAAATTTCAGTGTGAATTGACTAGTAACCGGTTCCTACCGATAAGTTCATATACATAAGTATGGGGATGAGATCAAACTAATGGATGAAACTTGCAATATACCGGTACATATTTATTTTGTTAAACATTATATTATGTTTTGCTTACAGGAATATCAAGATAACTTCTCGATTTCATAAAAAAAGAAGCACAAAAAAACAACACACACAATTAAGAGAAAGAAGTATATTTCAATCATATTTCTAAGAGAGAATTCTCTAAGGTTAGTTAGAAACCTTAATCTGATGAATTTTCGATTAAGTTGAGGGTCCTTAATTGTGGTGACGAAAGAGAACCAAAACCTTTAACCAGTTTCGCTGACCCATAATCACCAGCCATCACTTGTTAACGTGATCACAGTGAGTATTCAATGAGTTAAATAAGTTGTGGGAGTGCCAAGAATAATAGAAATAAAATGTCTGACATTTTTGGATCATTGAAGGGACATCGATGGAAGAACTCAAAACTATGGCAGGTTAGATAGTTCGATATTACTTCCAACCTGTTCTTTCTGCCCTGATGACCATTACATCACATTGATAAGTAAATTCAGGGACAGTTATTATCAATAATGAAACCGGAGCTGATTTTAAGACCCAGATTTTCCCAGGATGTTTGCGAATGTAGTAGTACTACGCATGTAGCTGATCCTATCAACCAGGATTTCAATCAGTAAATCCATCTCGACTACGTGAACCTGTCTGAGGAGTTCTACATGACATGAATTAGGGAGTGATATTAAACTACCTGGTGCATTTTAGGTGCAGTCAAGACAATCAGACAAATCTCTGAGTCACCCACATTGGGTGACCTCGGTGAAAATCATTAAATTGAATATTGCTGCCATTTTTTACATTATGCATTCGTTATCCAGTAGTTATTCCCTGCGCAGGGTAGTGTAGTTTGCTTCCTGGTTTGCCGGAGCTAAGGAGCGTATTGAGGTTGAATGCACTTCCTGTCACCATCGTCAACGACTCATTACATGCAAGTCATGTATTCTAACCATTGGATCGAGCCCATCCCTGGTAAGCTAGTGAGGCCGGCGCTTGCGCAACTCTCACTCACTTAAAACCAATTGACACGCAAGTCAGCTTTTTTCCTGAAGTACCTGGTCCCCTTTGGAGCCCTAATGGTTATTACGGCTGTCATGTGATAATCAAATAAATTCTTTGCCATTCTTCTTCCTATTTTTGGTTTCCGTTGGTACCACATACAGATCCACCTGTCAGTTAGTGGGCGTGTTATCCAACCTTATGCTAATAGCTAGTTATTGCTTCTCAATCCTGTATCCACCTGACTAATACGAGCACACCAATATACGGATAGATAGTAGTCTAGAGATAGTAGGTTATAATGCGTATGGCATATCATTAAGCCCCGTGTCTGGTAGTTATGGACTTGATATGCAAGCTCACTATTGCAGAATATAGAGGCATTTCATCCCTGAAAGTTAATCAGACATTGGTTAGTAACGTAGGTTTCTGTTCGTATTTGGTCCAAAAAACTAGCTACATGTAGCCTTCTTCTGAGTATCAAGAAGACCACCAAAGACCAGCACAAAAGTAATCGAATTCTCATAGAACT
>Ga0224501_10000971_pt1 | contig 21963 bp, 16 predicted proteins | sample SF_Oct11_sed_USG_4_FD_169105 | JGI IMG/M metagenome (GOLD analysis project Ga0224501, IMG submission 169105) | Sediment microbial communities from San Francisco Bay, California, United States - SF_Oct11_sed_USGS_8_1 | ecosystem: Environmental > Aquatic > Marine > Sediment | place: USA...
GTTTTACTACTGCGTAGTTAGACTAGTCATGCCTAGTGGGTCTTGCTGACTTTGTTCGTACAGCCAGATTTGCTAGTTTTATTCTCGAAGTCACGTCCGGAAAGTGGAGACTGAAAATAGTTGCGCATTCATAAGGAATATCACTCAGTCCTGAGATTTCACAGCTTTTATCCGGCAATCATCTCCAAATTCAAGCTTCAGCTCAATGGGCAGAACAAGATGGCAGTCATCTTGTGTTACATGGATGACATCACTTAGCGCAATGGCTTGTTTTTAAGTTGATTCATGTTCTGCCCTATAGAGTTGGTACTCTTTAGGTGGGCCTCATTTATAAGTAATCCACACACGTGGAATCAAAACAGGGTCACATGGTCCTACGCCGAATATACTACACCCATAGCCGCTGGTTTTCCTTGACAACAAAACCCCCCATTGGTGATGATTTCACCTTGCCATTAGCAAACTGGCCATGCTGACAAACGGGCAGCACCAGCGAAATCATGATGTGACCTCCAAGATCCTCAATCATAATGAAATTTCTTTCTTGTGCGATTCATGCCTAATTAAATTTCTGAAAAGTTGAGAAAAATATTTTAACGATACAAGCATCAAAGAGTGAGAATATCTATCTAGGGCACTTAAGCTCTGTGTTGATATACGAATATGCTAATTCTATTCTCATTTCCCATTGCAGAATGGAAACAAGGGTTTGGACTTGCATAACGATACCAGGAAAGACTTTGTGATAGACAGAAAACAGTCACTAACATTCAAAACTGAGTTATATACTAAGGAAGCCGAAAGACTCATACAAATGCATGATCTGACAGCAAAACAGGTGATTTTTCAAGTCCACAAGTTTTTAGGGTGATGTACATTTAGAAAAGTATTCACTTGTCTTGGGAAATAATGGTCTTTTCTTGTATATGGCATCTTCATCGTTATGCTGAAATCGCCGCGTTAGGTACTTATTTTGTTTTACCCATAGTTACGGCTTAGCATGGAGCACCATGATTGGGCCAGATCAGCGCTCTACCAATGAGCGATCCTGCTAACCCAGAAACATTGGTCAAGCTCTAAACAAAGCTACAAGGCAAACATTGACAGAGCGAAAATAGACTTTGTCCAGAGCCAACTTCAGTCTACCAGGATACCCACTGACTCAGTGTGAGCATTGCCTTAGGGCGCTTTTAAAGTCCACTTTGCGTCTGGTCTGCCTCGGACCAGACGCACTCTGGGTCCGGTCTGGCGCCTGATTTAGGATCGGAGATGCTTTCATGGTTCCAAATGGATCCCTCGGACCCCCCGATCCCGGATCATTCTTAGGCAAATCAATGGTATCGAGGTTGTGTTCCCGGAAGCTGTAACTATTTTTGTTCATAATTTTAAAAGAAAGTTAATCCGCTATTGAATTCTTAAATTACAAGTTGCCTCTGCTCTCAGTGCAACTTCATACTGTTTTTTGAGTGAATATTGGAGCGAAATCAAATGAATTCAAGCTTTCAACAATCATAGTACGAAAACCGGAAATGTGTGAACATCGCTAGGTAATCCGTGGAACACAATTTGATTGGTTGATGATGGACGTCTGAGGCGGATCGAATGCATTTCGTCTCTGGGAGGCAAACGCTCGGATACCCGAGGGAGCGTCCGAGGCTTTTATACGATTGACGTGAGAAGGTGATACAAAGATGGAAAAGACATGATGCCGCCTTCTTCTTTGAAGTCTCTTGGCGCCAGACTTCTAGTGAAAAAAGTACAGTCTTTGAATCCGCGCTTTCTCAGGATGGTGTATTTGCGAGCCCCATGGAGAAAGCAACTCAGCGGTCTCTACTTGTGAGGCTCCGTTTTCGTTCCAATAGTACTGGGAATTAAACAAGAGGCATCTGTTCCTGTGCCGTTATGCTGTCATTATATGGAGGTTCTGTGTGGTCAGTTTCGTAAACTACCAGGTTGAGGTTCTGTGCACTTTTTTTCTAAAATGAACCGTGTGAACAGAGTTGAGTAGATAGTGTTGAGTAAATTATTACACTGGGTAATATAGCAGGGCGAACCTATCTGCTTGCAATGTTCTATTACTGTCCAAAACATTACTAACCCTTTGATCTTGGGAAAAGATTTGCCAATTTAAACATAAAGACAACATAAAATGCAGACCCTATTTGTCGAGTCTCTTTGTAGTGATAAAACTACAAGCAGGTGTCTAATGTCTGATAAAAACATCAGAAATCCTGCTAGTTACTTTTCTATGAATTGGACTGATTTTGTTTTTCACAATTTTGATAACTAATTCCAGGGCAGTGGCCCTAGTAGATTTAGAAAGGTTGTAACATTATACTTAGATTCATCTTCCAACTTCCAACATGGGATTGGTAACAAAGAAAACCTAAAAAGCAGCCTGAAGGTTCACTCTGTGTTGGTGTAATACTTTGACTATTAGTATTATTCAATGACTAGTAGCTGCTGCTATCGCTATCGATTGGTTTGAGAGAACTCAGCAGATGGCTGTATAGAAATCACCATATTGGCGCTGTACTTATCTGTAATTATGAAGCACTCTATAACTAAAATCATTTTAATAGTGAGAATGTGCTATACGCTTTAAGTAATCAGTCCTCTTGAAGTGGGATAATCACGGAAGTTGAAGCATTGATCGAGTTTCGTGCAAAATGCGTAACTTGTAGCCTTTGATCGTTATTATGTATTGACATGATACTGCAGAAAATTACATTGATATTAGGTGTATTCGCATGATCTCTGTCGGACGCAGTAAAAAAATTTCTGACGCCATCACGCGAACAGCTAGGCGACCTTAAAATACGCAAGGATTTTCGGGTATATCGGAGTTGCCACTCTCACTGTCCTGTGTGCCTAGGGACAAAAAATTGTGCAGTCTATTTCGCAACAACGATCGAAGCGACTCATGAAGCGAAAGTAAAATAAGCAAGCGATCGATCGATAGATAGCCTTGACATTTTGATAACCTTGACACTTTATAAACTAGTACGCCCACTTTTAGGCGCGGAATTCTGTTAGCGTGATCGAATTCACTTTCAGACGCAGCCGAAGGTACATGTTTTGTAAAAATGTGCTTTTCAGGCGCACTTTGGAGAAGTGGAACTGAGAATGCATCTGAAACTCCATTTCAGATGCCAACACCTGATCACGCGAATTGCCTCAGTTTTGACACTGCATATGTGTGGCAGAGTGTAAGAAGAGTGTAAGGAGTTTTAATCAAGGGCTCACTTGCGCCTTCAGTAGTCGACGGACTATTACTAGTTACTGATTACTATAGTATTGCATAGTATTGTATAATACTCCCAGAACATATCGTATTGGATCATTTCAGAACATATCATATCGTATAGTATCGTATTGTATCATACATATATCATATATCATATAATTCATCAAACCCTCACACAAACCTGATAATGTCAATTCAAACGCTGCCCAATCTTAGCTTGTTTTATCTTGTATCATCATATATGGGTATTTCCATGTTGCAGCCTTTGCATCTGTACGTAGCATTTCAAGCAGCTCAGATGGATAAGGTGGATGAATTATGTAAAGAGGATGCTCACCGCAATAAAGCAAAGATTCCTTTTCAATACACCGAAAATTTCCCCCACGATATAGACCCCAAGAGGAAATGCTATTTATGTAAGTTGTCTTGCCCTATAAGACAAGATAATTGTATTTTATATGGAAGACATCACCAACCCAATAGCTTGTTTTCAGCATGGTCCATAGTTTGTCCCATAAAATTGGTACTCCATGGGGTAGCCTCCCGCAATTGGAATCCCAACAAGAGAGAAAGCAAAAAATGACAAATTTGGAATCAAACCCGGGTCACCCGGTTCAAAGCAATATGTTCTTCCCCCTCCCCCCAATTCACCATTTCTCCCTATTTGGTATGGTCTAAGACTCTCTGTAGGAATTGAGATATGGGACATGTTGGGTGGGGAGGGGGGGAAGGTGTGATAGCTTTGGATTACTACGTTTGTTACTCGCTTTAGTTTAGGTTATCCTTTACTTCTTAACAGGCAGAGTTAGTTGGAACTCAAGCTTGGATGCGTTTACTATCACCACTGAGTATTTTCAGATTTGAACCCATGACCCCAAAACCTCAGGCGGTTTAAATGCTAAGCCTTAGTTTCCTCAGATTTCACTGTTTCTCAATGTAGCCCTGGTAAAAGCTATTGATATTGGCTTTGAGAGGATCCAGACAGCTCTTGTTCAAAGAGGAATTTTCAGTGATTCCATCATCATCTTTACCACAACTAGTGGCGGTGCGGCGGCTGGACCCCACTTCAATGTCGCTTCGAACACACCCTTCAGGTGAGACAAACCTGTGTCCATTGAGAGCGCTTGGACTATAACATGTCCCAAAGCGCACGAGCAAGAGATGTCTTTTCTATCATACCGCCTGACCCATAGAGAAGGTTGCTCCTTAGGATGCCGGAAACTGAGACAGTTGAAGGACGACGCGCTGGGATTGGAACCAAAAATGCCTAGCCCAGTATGCTTGAATCTATTCAATACTAAATAACATCACATCTGATGACCTTAACATGGCCTGCATTAAATAGAAAGTTCATAAAATCTACTGAACCTTACCAAACTTGTCACATAATAGTCTGATTCCTATACAGATCAATATTGTGTTGATCTTATGCTACACATGTTATCTCCCACGTCCAAAGTGGTGGGGGCAATGCAAACACATATATTGTCAATAATGACAAGGCTATAACACGTGAGCCCCGAATTTTTGTAACTTATGTTTTCAATTTGTTTGACGCATCCAGAAAAAAAAGAAAATTTATAGTGTCATAACATATCACATGATCATCAGTGGGACTTGGCATGACCCGTTATTTATCTAAACATAACATTTTGTTTTGGTTATGATTGATTTCATGACAAAAATTAAACCGATAAATTGACACTCTCTGGTAGTAATAGAAGTAAAGTAGGACCTTTGATAAATGGTGACACAAGATGTAAGAGATCCTTTGTGTGATGAAATAACTGTGATGGGAACTACTCCCCAGTTCTGGCTGCTTTCCTAATTCTCTCTACTGTTTTACAGAGGAGCAAAGAACACACTCTGGGAAGGTGGCGTGAGAGGTTCAGCCTTCATCACCATGCCATATGGATTGAAAGTGAAAGGAGAATCTAACTGCTTGTTCCATGTGTCTGACTGGTTACCCACAATACTGCACATGTACTATAAAATCAAAGACATTAGTGAGTAGAGGGCTATGCATTATTGATGCATCAGTTTTGCAGTTTTTCAACTCCCCTTGTGTTTAAGGGGGTAAGTGGGTTACACCATAGGTTTATAGGGGAGGATAACTCAATGGGTTACACTAGTATACAGTGAGATACTGTCAAACAGCACTGAGCCAAGGATGCAGTTACGTGGGAATGAACTTTGAGCTGTCCATATGTCTGTGAATGTGTGCATAATCAAAGGTGTAAGGATTTTAAATCAAAACAGTTTGGGACTGGTGTCAGGATAAGTTAAAAGTGTCCACATTGTAGTCCTACTGGCTATAGCCAAAACTGTGTCAGTGGTTTATTCTCTAACCCTGGAGGTGATATTGGAGGTCACCCGGTATTTTGATTGTATAGCGCCTTCATTCGGTGGAGACTAATGAAGCTTTTACTGCTATGATTTCACATTATCCAACCCGATGGAGAAGCTGGCTGGCAAATCAAGGCTACACCCCAGTCAAACAAAGTTGTACAGTTTTGTCCAATCTTGTTTTTTATGACATGAGGTTGTACAGCAGTGAAAACTGCAAAAAATTGATCCTATCAGAACCCGGATTGCTAGGCAATTCAAAGTTCTGTTTCTGAAATCCTCAGAATGATTTGCCAACCCGATCGGGTTTTCTGCTCAAGTCAACAGGCTGTAAATGCAATAAGCAGTGGGTATAAAATTGTGCAACTATAGCGCATCCCCCCTCGTTGCTAAGGTGGCATGATTGAGGGCTGTCTATAGTGGTCACCATCAGAGCTATAAAATAAACCTGGAAACATCAGCCAGCCGTGGCACTTCTGTGAAATGCCACTCCTTTGTTGCTATTCTGATCAGAAAGTATTTCTACATCAATGTTTGTACTGTTTGGGCCGACCCTGATTTTTTGTATGCTTTTTATCTCATCTCACAGGGCCCACAGAGAGTCTCATTCCAGCCGGTCTATATGGAGTCGATCAATACACATGTCTGGTGGAGGATGGCTATACCACATCTCACAGATCAGAAATAGTTCACTTCATGTATGGTGAAGCGGCTGCCATCATTTCTTATGGACAATATAAATTGATTGTGAGTATTGCCGGTTTAATCATCGGATCAGGTTTAATCATCGGATCGGGTTTAATCATGTGTTGAAATCACAATCATAGGTGCTTTCGCGTGCACGCGACCGAAATTATTTCAAAAATTTCGGTGGTGAGTACTCGGTGAGGAAGCGCAGTTGAGTTCAGAATGGATTTTGTTTGGAACAGAGTTGTCCTCTCTCAACTTTAAAATCGGTTAGATCTGAACAATCGTTCGCGATTCGTTATCCCAACGTAGTAATCAAGTCTCTTGGCCTAAACTACTAGGCTAACGCCTACTTTCGGTCGCCGAATTCTGTTCGCGTGCCTTCGGTTGCAGATTGCGACCGAAAGTGAAAAATGCTTTTTTGGATTGCGTTTTTCGGTCGCGCTCTTGAGCAGTTTAGCAGGTTTAGTGACCGAAATCCATTTCAATTGCGAAAAAGCCAAGCACTCGAATGCACCTATTATGTTGAAATCATGCTGATGCTATTAAGAAACCGGACCAAACGTAAATTAACAAGTCCAAACATCAGAATGTCCTGTATTGAACAATCTAAAGCAAAATCGTAGATAAATTTTGTGTGCAGTAGTTAGTTTCCTAAATTATTTTGTTTACATTGTTTAGTGGTTTTGTATCTCTCTCGGGCTATAGAGGTATATCTTCCTGGAGAGGATAATTCTGGGTTTACAGCAGTCATGGTCATTACTGATGAAGGTCAATGCAGATTGAAATTTAACCTAAATGTTATTTGGCTTTTTGTGTGCAATCCAACACAGGGGTTACCAGGTTTAATGGTCATTTGTGTAAACAAATTATTTCCTGTTGCATCCTGGTTGGCAAAAAACAGCCATCCTAAATGGCTCAAACAGGCTTCTCGATGGTCGCTAGGTGTAGATAAATGTAATAGATTTTATGTGCCTATGTAATAAAAAGAAATAGATCCTCATGAAATTTCACCGATCAATTGCCAGGGGATTTCCTGGTGCAGAGCAATCATTAGTTAGCTAACATATTGGTGCATGCCAAAGCCCTCCAAAAAACCTTTTCTGCAAAAGAAATGGCGGAGGTATGTAGAGAGCTCTAGTAGAAACTTTTCTTATTTTCTTTTGCCCCATGTGCTGTATTTCCGCTCCTGCATGAACCCACTTTCAGACTTACAAACAAAAAATGTAAAAAATTGATGTTAAAAGGAAGTTAACTGATAAACAAAGTAAAAGATCTGTTTATAATGATTGATTCTATGAGGCATTCAATATTTAAAACCGATGATTTATAAATCTATTTCAGGTGGACCCTGAAGAAACCATGACAGGTATGAATGAATATTATTCCTGGGGAGCTAACCCGGCTATATCGTGTGGAACCATGCCTTCAAATCATCTGGAGTGCGTGCCAAAACTCGCACCATGTTTATATGATTTAAAAAATGATCCATGTGAGAGAAACAATATCGCTCCTGGCAATAAAGTCATGGTTGAGACACTGAAAGAGAGATTACGCCACTTCAATGAGTCTGTGGCGTATAGCTCCGTACCATTGGCGTCTGACCGAAGAGGTGATCCAGCTAACTATGGCATGGTATGGCAGCCATGGATAGATGTAAATCGAGCTGCGTCAACTACCTTATCATTTTCTGTGCTCATTTTAGTGACTGCATTCTTTCTGCTAAGGTAGTCCTGAATATCATTTTTACAAGTCACTTCAGGTGATGAACAAAACTCCGAGTGGTTTGCCGAGAAATGACTCTGGCCTGGACTCAATCCTTCCGTACTTGTTCCGTTGGTTTTGTATCGCCTGATAACTTTTATTGTAATGGTCATACATACAGTGCTGAATTATTAGGAGTTGTCGTAAGGGTAGTTACAAGGCCAACTTCCAGCTACCTATGCAATTGATCTGCTCAGCAAGCAATACTACTACCAAAGTTCTAGGTAAACAAGATGTACATTGTGATACATGCGCCTCATGGCTGTGGGCATTTATTTTGATATTTTACTTTTCTACGAAAAATCTTGCTTCACATTGAGGATCGACTCTTGATAAAATAAAGAATACTGCATGTTTAATAATGTATTCGCTTTGCTCATGCTTAATGCAAATCAGAAGGGCGTCATTCGCTGTAGTTTGAGTCTGGACGCATTGCCCTGTTCATAGCAAACAATTGTGTAGTGGGGCTCGAAAAACTCCTAAATCTCATCCTAAAAAGACTTGAACAGTTGAACACAATGACATAAGATTTTCGTGATACACTCTGATAATTTTCATTAAAATAATAGAAAAAACTAGCCCATAATAAAGCGGAATGCAGTGTTCCTTGGGTGTATATTAGAGGACTAACATCATTATTGCATAGAACAGTCCATCAGCTGTGGCGGGATGATGTGGACTGAGGGGATGAATTACTATTTCTAAGCATGTGGTCTAGTAGTTACTCAGACTATTCTTAAGATCATCGAACTTGAGGACCCATCCATCCTGGGAGGGCATCTGAACAGGGTTTAAGTAAGGCAGATTGATCCTGACTCCTTGGGCGGTACTTTGAGCATTGACATCACCGGACACTCCCAACATCGAAACCTGCAATATTTAAAAGTTGGATGACGAGGCAATTTTTTTGGCTTATCAGAATCAGTGTGTCTCAAAACCTACCTGAGTCGAATCAAAGTTCATACTGAGCAGGGGATGTAGTAAAAAACACGATTAAATCTTGGAATTCTCAAATGAACTTTCATTCAGTTGAAATTTTCCCGTATGACGTAAATTGTCGCAAAAGACATCACAGAGGGTCCACGTTATTACATATGCGCGCCTGCGTGATTGGTAGCCAAAGCCCAACTTCTACAACTTTGTCACACTTCTGACTACTGGGATCGAAGTATGAGCACGAAATGGGCCCAAAACGAAAACAAATACCTATAGATTCACTGAGTTTAGCTTAGTCCTAACTCTTAGTCTACCTCGCAATCAAAGTGAGTGATACTAACTCGGTGACCGAGTGAATTTACTCGCCTTTTTCGAAAACGGTCTTTCAGTCTTAGTTAGTGTTTGTTACTAATAGCAAAACAAGTGCTCTTATGGCGTAAACAGGCCAGCAGTATGTTTGCAACCCAGCCCTATTCCAAGTGGCTGCCTGACGCTGTAATATGTACGGTTTTCGACCAGTTGAAGCCATGGCGTCAACTCTACCCTTTAGCATGATAGGTGTGGCAGGTCACGTGCATTCCCTGGGATTCCCGGGCAATATCGACCAAATGCGGCTCTCTTTTACGCTTGTTTTGACAAACCTGGAGCTAGTGATCCCACTCTAGACCCATTCTCAGCGCATGTGTACAACCTTAGGAATGTGTCAGTGGTTATGAAGTGTCCCAACTATTGGGACACTCTCTGTAAAGCCAGGTAGAGGGTGCCAATTTTGCCATCCTTCCGCACGGATTTAAGGGCACTTCTGCTGTGTCTATTGCACTGTAACTTGACTCAGGTAGGTTTCGAGACATGCTGATTCTAATCAGCCAAAAATAATTTGCCTCGTCATCCAACCTTTAACCACTATGAAGCCTTTTTAGCATTGTTTTCATTTGTTCCTATTGGAGTTTCTGTCGACTTATAGCATAAATAAGGAGAATCAGGAACCCAGGAACCGAGTTATTCGGGATGACAGACCTACCTTTCCTTATGACTCTATTCTTGGGATTGTCTGATAAAACACTAACTTACACCCCCCCACCTTCCCGTATACAGCATGAGCAGGAGTATCAGTGTTGGTAGCTGCCGACGACGGAGCACATACCTTAGAGGAAGCCGTCACTATTGGTGCTCCTAAGAACAGCACATTATTGTCTGGCCAGTCGAAGAAGAAAGCATAAACACTGTATCCAGTGGTGGAGCTAGTCGACTTGTTCTTGGTATACCTGCAACAAAGTTCGCAATTTTTACACAAGTTCTTTAGATAGCCTTCACTACTGGCGATCATAATAAAAATACAATGACCAGTAGAAGCACAATTCCAGGAGACTTGAGAATGGACTCGCGACTAGGAATCAGTTTTTATAGTCCTACCAGACGCCTTTGGTGATAGTATCATTTTGATAGGTCCAGGGTGTGCTCTTATAGACTGCCTCTCCATTAGTTTTCAGCCAGGCGCCCATCTGATAAAGTCTTTCCTCAAAGATTGGCAGGATTCGTCCATCATGGGTTGGACCGATATTAACAAGCATATTACCACCACAACTAAAATGTAACAAAATTAAGATGATGCTTTGATTATTCTGTCTTCACTGTCTTAAAAATGTGATAGGCTCACATATACACACGAGCCAGCCCAAAGGATGAGCATCAGGATGGGACGTTGTTGTATATTGTGAGCTCCGGTAGATAGCAATTCTATTTGTTATGCTGACACAATGACGGTAATACAATAGATGGTAAAGACATAGTTTGACTCTAGGGCCAGGGTGAGATTACACACGGTAATAATAAAATAGATGCAGACGAGCATGATTCATCGATCAATTCAATGGGGAGGATAATTCTATGAGCTAAAAATAATCAGGGCCTAAGGACAAAAAGAAGACAACTCACCTGATTGTCTCGGCTAGTGTGGATACAAGCTCCTTGTTTGTCAGGTAAGAAGCCAAATCCACATTCCTTCTGTATCCCCAAGAACCCTTATCAATTGTCATAGCGTTCTCCCATTTACGCTTCTGTAGTACTCCAGGGTTGTACCTGTAGTTTGATAATGCAGTAAAAGCCATTTCTTCAAGGTTTTTTATTGACCAGCGCAGCCATTTTACAATGGATATCTCGTAGCGAAATAGTCCGGTTATATTGGGCTAGTCTTTTCCTATGTTATAGTTTGCAGGGACCACAAACATTAACAAAAATAATTGATATCTATACTGCATTCCAGAGTACATTGACCGGATACTTGAAGACCGGAGCCAGGCAATCCCAGAGCGACCCACGGGTGACAGATGACTATGTAGGTCCATTATCATTGGTGAATACTTACCTATCGGAACACGTGTAGTAGCCGCCATGATGGCAAGGGCAACCTTGACACCAACGATCATTCACAACCACTGAATCCTTGACAGGGCTGAAATAAATAGAGATACTGGTCAGTAAATAACAACAAGGGGAGACCAGGGGTTATGTAGTGACACAGTGGGGCGTTCTTCAGGGATAAGATGGCGAAAGTGCTTGGTGTAAGGTTGAAAGATCCGGAATTCAAGTCCCAATCATGCTGCCCGCCTATTGTGAGAATGAGTTCCTACCTCCTACAAACCTCAGGCTTAGGAGGTTCGTTAGTTAGCATGGCCAAGTGCCCGAGTAAAACCATAAAAGAAAAAATTGTGACCTCAGGCGCAAGGAATTTTGAGATGCTAACACAATGACGGTAAATACAAATAGTTGGTAAGGAGAGAGTTTGACTCCATATAGCCCGGGTGGGGATAACAGAGAGCACTAATAAAAAATTACATGACATCTATACATCTTGATAGATGACGGTACAGCTTTGAGCTACAAGGTCCGAACAAGGTCACCATAGTGAGGGTTGGCGACGCCTAGGACCAACACCCCTCCATCAGCGTACCCGCTGACTCAGTCTGAAGCATCGCACTACAAGACTGAGGGTGTAGATCTGGCTAATCAAACACAATGCTCATCTGTGCAAAAGATCCCATTCCGTTATGCCTCATAGTAATACTTACCTTTCATTATAAAGCCAGGCAAGGAACTCTCTGGAAGCCCAGTAAGTATCGGGAGCTTCCCATTCTCCATCTGACCAGATTAACTCCGGTTGGTAAGTGTTCACCAGCTCATGTAATTCAGGTATTGTCTTCCCCTGGTAACAGCATGTATAAAGTGACACAACATTGAACATATCGATCATACTAGTATGTTACCAGATAAGGGCCGATTTTGATTTATTTGGAAACTTCTTTTACATGGTAAACTTATTGGTCACTTTGACATTAAGGATAATGGAAATCAGAGATCCTATTTAGTCAAACAAAGCATGCGCCAAAGACAGACCCCAGGTCAAAATCCATGGTACCACCATGGGTAGTCTCCACTAAACCCACAATGCAAAAACTATATACATATCACTCCATTACATATATGATAAAACATACTCAATGGAATAAATGGATCATACCGTAATGCGCCATGATTTAGTTGGCTGTACCGCACTAGTGAGGGGAAGATAACTCTAATAGGTTATGAAAAACCCATGTAGATAAGAAATGGGCATGCCCTCCTCAAGTGGATAAGTGCACACACCCCTCTCCAACCGAATCTTTCAATAAATATGCTGTGATAGTACAACTGGGTTGAATATTAAGTTGGCAGGTGTGACATTTATTCAGTTTATGGTTGACCTAGTTTTGTAAGATAAATTATGTAAGTGAAATATGGGATCAGGATTTTAGTATTAACTTAGCATCACTGCATACACACTAAGTCAAAGTCAAAGAAGCCTGAGAATACCAGTGTTGTCAACGTAGTAGCTGCATCGCTGTTAAAGCGGCTATGTTAAGGTCAAGGGTAGACGCACTTTTGGAGTTGTGTTTCCCATTCTGAAAGGGAGGCAACTCTGCATTCATTACAGCGTTAGCGATTGGTCTTGTTTCGAAATGCGAATATCGGTCACTCGTATAATTACGGCCCGAATGGCCCAAAATAAAACGGGATCTAATTACTAAAACTTAGTAACCTAGTGATTTTACTCCCTCATAGTATCAAGTAGAACTCAAAATTGAATGTAATATTGGAGAAAACTGAAGTTATAAGAAGTGCTTTGCCAGTTTTCCCTAGCCCTAAATAGAGGCTGTTGTGTTCGGCCCTCTATTATTGCGCAATAATGGCACTAGCGCTCGCTGACAGAGGTGACAAACTGCACTCTGAAACCCTGTTTCTATGTTTTGTTGAACATTTTCTCTATTCAGACTTGTGCAACTACAGCTCCAGCATGCACCCGCGAGAGCGTTTTCCAAATATCAGCGCGTAAGCGGAGAAATCAATGCAAACACCAAAAGCTCTGTGATAATTTCCGATCTCGAGACCAATTCTTTTGCGTCAATGGTCTGAAAAATGCATCAGCGAGGGCACTAAGTGTGCGAATTGGATAGGGCTATATCTAAGCTTCCATTTGAGCTGGATATTGGCCCCATTTGTTCATGGTAGGCTTCAAAATCTAAAAGCAAGTAAAGACACTTTTGGTCATGACATACACCCTTTAATAACATTTACCAGTGAGAAAAGTTGTGTTTTCCAGCCACTTTCCTTGTCTTTGAGATAAAGTGGATTAAACCACTCCAGCAGTGAATGATAGAGACCAAACTTCAGACTCGTTCTGTTGCGAATAGAGTTCGCAAGGCCACCTGCAATGACAGTTAACTCACTAATCTTCTGAAATGCACTCTTAACAGATGCTTTTATTTTCAATGACAGTCAGGGCAGGGACGACCTCGCCAGTAGCAAAACGAGATCCTCAACACTGCATTCTGAATGAGTTTCCATGATTAGAAAAAAGGAGAATGGGATCTGAACTCTGCAGTCTTCTTCGCAACATAGGTGCTACAGTTAAGAATCTCATGAGAAAATGTCCGACCAATGAGCAGAGAGCTTCTCTATTCTGTTAAGAATATGAGGGTCATACACACTTCAGGAAAATTCAATGTGAACCAGGACCATCCAAAGCTTACTAGGTCTGATGCCCTGAGATCAAAGATGTTATTACATGGAACACGCGTGTTATATCTACAATAAGACTCACCAACTAAATCCCTGTGGGGGCCTACAGCCATTGAGTTCCAGTTAAATGACACATTAGTGGGCCAATTGCAGAACCCTTCATGATGTTTGCTCGTGAGAACAACATATCTGCAAGCAGAGTAAGGAACGGAATTTGATTTGACAGAGCCTTGATAATACATACACACTAGCATCCCAACAAACCCTGTGCGCCGTTTAGTGGGTTGTGAGCCTGTTCTGCACAGAAGAACAGTAAAATATAGGAGTGTTATTTAAAACTCATAAATCTACATCCAGTCACAGTTGGCCAATTAGAACCGGAAAAGATTTTGTTTTAATTCAAGTTAAGAGTTTTTTTTACTTACTTGGCACCAGCTTTGTCAAAGACATCCGCCCAATGGTCTGGATCATAGAACTCACACGTGAACATTGGTCCAAAGTCTGCATAGGTGAATCCAGGTTTGAAGCTGGTGTTCATAAATTTCCAATAGGATGAGTCTGGTTTGGATTTCTGCCACGATTCCCAGAACCACTCAGACCCAAAGCTAGGCACTGAAAACACACCCCAATGAATGAAGATGCCCACTTTGGCTTCATCATACCATCGTGGAATGGGGCGTGCATCCAGACTCTCCCAGGTTGGCTGGTATTGACTACTGGCACAGGCACACAGCAAGGCAAGCAATGCCAATATCTTCACGTCGGTAGTCATATCTCAGCAGGTTTGACTGCTTTCAACTAACTACCCTCTGGTCCTGCAGCAAAATCAATGACGAATGAATGATCGATATCCAACTTTTGTTTACCAAACTTTTGATAACGAACTTATGACTTCCGGCATGTCGTAAGTATTACTACGTTCTATGTGCCTCAGCACTGTCTCATCAGCTTGATAAGCGCGTTTCAAACTCTTTGCTGCTGTCGAAATGCCTTTCCATCGGACCCCATCGTGAGGTATCAATTTCTGATGAAATAAGACTACAAACATAACACAGGATGTGTATTACAATACTCAAACAAGATTTTTAATAGTTTTCTGTCTCTATACAGCGTGTCGTTGAAAGAAAAATCCTGAGGATACCGAAATCTTTCAATGACGATGTAGTTGGGTGATGTGACCCAGTTTTATATCCTGTCGCTTGGGATTTTTTCTGGTTGCAGGCTCTTGCCTTTTGTACCTAGATGAAACGACTAAATACGGGTTCGCCTCACAGTTACACCACAATCTGAATCAAATGAAACAACAAGGAGCCTTGATAACGGTAATATATTGCCAAGCCTTCCTCAAGGCAGGGCAATTTTTGATTCAAAGATGACTGGGTGGGTCCACAGGTGACAAATCCGGTCATGATTTTGTCCTGTGACTGTGAGTGTGACGGTGAGTGTGTGTGTGGCTGAGACTGAGTGGCTGTGACAGACAGGTCAGCGAGTCAGGCCCCTGGACTCCAAATACCTGAAAAGATCTTCAAACTCAAACAGTGTTTGAATCTTGTGGTATCACCCAACTGCTCCCAATGGGTACAAATATAACTATGAGTATGACTAGGCCAAGTGGAATGCACTCGTGACTCGAATAAAACTAAAAGTAAAAGTAAAACACTGGGCTGATGAACATGATGGCATGCATGATCAATGATGCATGCATCATGATGATTATGTATGATTGTGTATCATCTATCATAATCATGTGTGTGAGGTGGGAGTGTGATGTGTTTATGATCTAAGTATATTATAAATAATATCTAATCATTCAAATTCTCAAATGACATGTTGACTCAAATAGTAAAGTTCGGTGAGCTTAGCTACATGAGTCGGACTTCACAGTCGGTCTACTCTATCATTTATGTCTATTTCTAGTCTATGATGTTGGGTTATGATGGTTATTATTGAGTTTAAGTTAGACAACCCTCCTAATAGTGCATGGCTAACGATGAGGCAAAAACCATTCACCAAGTCCCGCCAGTTAGCTGGGGTAGCTGCGTTGCTCTTTGCCATGTGAGGTAGACAGTATACAGATGATAGCAGGTACATAATTTCTGAGCTAGCTCCAACCGGTGACATACATCACCACTTCAACGGAGAGTTTGTACATTGGAATCAATGGTTGTCTGTTATGAAAGTTATCTCGGCCCTTAATACAGCATAATTGGCTTGTTATCATCATCCCGGTATTGCTTTAGTCAGTGAATCGGTAAATGTTTGTGAATCCTTCTCACTGGGTTAATGTTGCAGGGCAAACATGTCGAGCAGACGGAGGAATGATAAAAATAAATCTCTGAACACCTCGTCAGGTGAAGATGCGGCACTCGACAGTATTGCCCGACGGGTGAGTGAAATAGTGGCCCACAATGTCGTGTACTAATGTGGCCATAGTGAGCTTGTATAGCAGTATTTGGGGTCGAGTTTTCAAAATACCCAGTGCCTGTCATAGGTTGTTAATTGGGAGAGGATTGTTATCTATAATCAAAGTACCCAGTTGTAGAGAGAATGCTCCTTTTATTCATTTCTGTTCTGGAGTTTTTGGGAAGGGCGTAGAAACATCTCCCTTCGGAGTTGGGAACAATGTGCCAATTTGAACTGAAAGCTCTTCTGGAGAAGAGTTTCCATAAAACATTACAGTTACATGAAACTCATGACCGGGTGATTTTCATGTGTAGTGTAGTGAGCATCTGTGCAATAGACTATATACCCCTCGTCAGTAGTAGTCTGTGGGCTCATTGGGGGGATTATTTTCAGGCGGAGGAGATGCTTCAGGAGAAGCGCAAGGAGAGAGAAAGAGCCCGAAGAATACGACTGCAAGAGCTCGAAAAGAAACAGAGAGAGGTAAATATGAACCCAATACACAGCGTTGAGTCTCCGTATTCTCCGTGGGTATGGACTGCGTTTTTTGGTTAAACATGCCAATCACAAGGTTGTCATAGACTAACTGGCTTCTACTGTCTACTGAACTTGTGCTAGTGCTTCACGACTACTATCTTGGTAAATTAGTTTGTCCCATAAGTATCTACGAGTAAGATAACAAATGATCAGCTAAGATGTAATATCAGCGCAGTGTCTAGAGTTACAGGTCGCTTACGGATTGCAAAGCGGTTTAGCCTTCACATTTGTTTGCATTGATAATGCTAGCCTTAATAGAGTAGGAATGATGCGTGGCTTAGTGTCTGGGTACTTTAGTATATATATGTTGTGACCCGAGGTGGAATTTTATATTTATTTAGGAGGAAAACAACTTAGATAGGCAGTACACACTGGATAAAAAAACAGGAACGACCTCCACGCGACCCAAGGGTGGTTCAACATCCGGCTCCACTAAAGACTCTCGGCGAAGCAGTCTCGAGTCTGAGGACTCAACAGATGGCCGGGATCGGGATATTAAGGTAAACTGTCAGATCAGGCGTCTGTCTCACTCATAGAGTTATCCTCAATGGTCTCACTCAAGTCTGGCTCTCATCTTCGAAAACTTGCTAATCAGGGTCTCGTTCCAGTTGCCTGTTTTTTCTCTGGACGATCATGAACCTAATACCTGTATAGTCATGTAGTATCCAACCATATAATTAGCTGTCAATGGTCAAATTTGTGCAAGAGCATACCTATGTTGGTTCCAGGTCTTGCGTTGGCTTGCCAGCAGTGGCTGATGTATTTTTGCATACTCTCTAATGAGCAGTGACACCTTGATTATTGGCCAGTAGTGCCTTACTAAACTGTATTTTGATATTCCCACCGGGAACTGTGCAAATTCAGTCATCTGGCAAACAAGCTTTGTGCTAGGGTCATTATCTCTCAGTGACATCTTTATGACTTTACACATATGTAATATTCAGACTCACAGACCCTAGGCAAACAGAATCTGGATGAGAACTATCACTATGGTGTCTTTTTATAAAGGTGCATTCAGACTAGACGACTTATCCTGTCAGTATGGCTTACTGATTCTGAGTAGAAAACTAGCCGATGCGATGTCCCGATTGTCTTTCCGCGGGCTTTTACATCATAGTTTATCCTCATTACTATTGGTCAAACAATGACCAATAGGATCGCGGTAGTTCGTTTGTGCGGAGTACCGCATTTTCGGTGTGACGTCTCTAAGTTACTACGACGGTTCTTTGTTACAACGCCCGGGAAATGAGGCAAGATAAAAGGTGTGCGATGATTAGTCCTTGTCAAGTCGCAGATTATTGGTCACTGCTTCGATCGGTAAGGCCTACCGTTTGGATAATCCGTCTAGTCTGAATGCACCATAAGGATGGCAAGCTACAAAATCCTAGCTTATTTGTACAATTTGGTACAATTTGTACAATTGTACCGCGATGTCTTTTTCAAACCGACCAGTGTTTAGATGCGAATAGCTATCACTTCTTTGATAGGCTCATATGCATCGGCTGAATACTCGGCATGAATAAAATATGTGTTTTAGGTGCTTTACAATGAGTTGGATGAAAAATACAGACGCTCGATGATGACTAACGCCCAGCTTGACAATGAGAAGCAGGCTCTGGTCTATCAAGTTGAGGACCTAAAGGTAACTATCAATTGGCAGCTATGCAATCGAATAAAGCTGCCATCTTGCCAACTTTTTTTACACTGTGAATTCCTGACATCCATATTCAAGTGGTCGGGTGTGGGAAGCATTGAAATCGTATCTGAATCCTTACGGGGTAGGTGTGGTTTCCTCTCATCGGTTCATCCAATGCGGACAAATGAAAAGGCTCTGCAGACTCCAAATGCTGATGATTCCGTATAACAATAAGCCCCATACAAAGCCCAGAACAATTCACTAACCAATTTAATACAAAGGTAAGTTGTAGCTGTTAAAGAAACCTTTATACCGATTGTTAACTACAAATAACTGGCCCTTTGCTGGTTGACCCAGTTGTAAGGACTGCCAGAAACTGCCAAATTCCTCTTCAGTGTTCTTACATCAGTGACACAGTGTCACTGCACATATGTATGACCGGAAAAACATTTGCTGAGGGACAAACTGTCCAGAAATTTGCCAACTCCTCTGATTGATAACATGTGACGTAGATGCGACGGACGGGTCAGCTGTTGAACACTGAGTGTCAATTTAATATAGGACTTGTTAAACGAGATGGAAGAATCCACATTCGCTGTGCAACGCGAGCTAAAAGATAAACAGCGAAGCCTCGATGGTGAAAAGAGGAAACTGAAAACAAAAGAGATGGACATTGATAGGTTGCGTGCTATGGTGGAGCAAAGGGATACTTTATTGAAGGTAATCAGTGGTTCATAACTATCAGGAGTACCTGGGTTGAGAGCGTTGTCTCAATAGTATGATCTCTAAGGTAAAGTTGGATCTCGCCATAAGAGCGAAAACCAATCTAAATCTCTGGGATATATTTTTAGTGTGGTACCACTTCGCCTAAGACTTTGTTTTGAAAACACACTTCCAGCAACAAGCTATGGTTCGGACACTCCAAGCAATATCTTCACCGTGTTGCTCAGGACTCACCAAGCTGGCATGGTAGAGATCTAATTCTCGTCGCAAACTAAAACGTTTTACACACAATTTGGAAAGATAAATGAGACAAGAAAGCCAATTTTAATTCCAATTAGAATGTGGTGGTGTTTGCTGTCTTGTTTAACCCGACAGTAAATTTGCATTTCCATGAATCTTGAGCATAGAGTTATTTTAGAGGGTATTTGTTAAAACTATTGCGTATTCTTTTGTCTTTGTGGTAGTCGTATGACGCCAGGGTGTGATTTTGCATGGTTTCTGTAGGAGCACAAGTTAATAATGGTGGAAAGCGAAGAGCCACCTCAACAGAATGGGCACAGTGGCGAAGGTGATGAGTTTTACATAGAACCCGAACCTGTACGCGCTGCTTTGCTCACCGAAGAGCTCATGGATATACTAACTGGGTACACTCCCGGCACATTAGGTAAGAAGCTAAAGTCGGTTTTTGGTTACCTTTTGCCAGATCTACCTTGCCATCTAAGGTATCCCAATGCATCTAAAAATGGGTGTGATATATGAACATATATCTAAGAGACTGATCCATAAATTCACCCAATGCGCCTCATACTCATCTTTTCAGATGGAGCTTCTTTTTGCCAATGATCGTAAACGTCTGTACCCTTCCTATGATCCACCAGTACAGTATGTTGGATCATTACTCAATGCTACTTTACAGACTCCATAAAGTAGTAATTGGCCATCATTACAACACCAAATCTGTCTGCTAATGAGCTCGCTCTGATTATCTTGTAGAAGATAAGGTTCGCAGTGTGCTAAACGAAAATGCAAAACTCAAACGAGAGGTGAGAATTAGTGATCTGCTTGTTGATAGGATCTGAAGGCTGTGGTGTGCTGATCAGGGTTGAAACAATGCAGTAATGCATGTACCTCTTGGCTGTTGGTGACAGTATCATAGTTAACGGCTATTGTTTTAGCTCTGTACAGTAAAGGAGGATCTTGAAAGTGAGCGGGAACAGGCATCCAAGCGGCCGCAGAGGAAACAGTCCGACTCACAGCTCAATGGGGACATCACCGCTAGTCCGCAGATCATAGAAATGCAGCGAGAATCTTCTCGACAAATTAGCGAATACAAACTTAAGGTGCAAAAGGCGGAGCTGGACATTGCTGCCTTAGAAAGCAGCGTAAGTAATTAGCGCCGCCTTATTATAATAGCAGAAGTATCGCTCTTCACTGTCTGATAGTGAGGAAATAAATTCATTCATACATGGTTTAGGTAGCTTTCCGTCAGGGGTTATGTTGCCGGTTAGTTCACTTTGATTTAGTAACCCCAGGAGGTTTAGCTAACAGTTTGATCAGCCACAACTCTTACATGTTCGCAGAAACCCTGCCAGAGGGTTTGGTTCTGCCATAGAAACTGTTGCCTCACATTGTATCGCATTATATTAACAGGTTGCAAGGCTGGAGTCACAGGTTCGGCGATACAAGGAAATGGCCGAACAATCCGAACAAGCGGAAGATGAACTCAAGTCAGAAAAAAGGAAAATGACCAGAGAGGTATGTTCTCATTCAGTAGATTGTCACCACATTTTTTGGTGACCAAAAAAGGTCAGCTTTATTGATTCGATTTAGCGTTTCCAGTTTCTGTTATGCCAAGAGCGGAGTGTTTTAGATCCACTCTAATAATGATGGCACCTGAATGGCTCGTGACCACAGAGTTGTATTCTCCTACTGATAAAGCCCCCCTATGAGGGCATGTCTCTAGTAGTAATGTAGCGTACCCCATTGCAATACAATTATAGGTACAATTGGTAGATGTTAGCCTACTAGAATTTTTATCACTCAGTGGGACTACTTGATTGATCATTGATAGACTACAGTGTAGAGAGAACCATGCAGTGTTTTTTTTTCACAGCTCCGTGAAGCTCAACAGTTGGTAGAGGAATTGGAGACACAGAAAAGTCATCTGCAAAACCGGCTGGACAGGATAAGGCAGGCTCGAAAAGAAGTGCTTGGCTCGACAGATGTGAACACCGATTAATTAACTTATTATGCCAGCTCCAGCTGACTATTAGACAAGCTCAATTAATACACATATCTGTGAGCTCGTACACAGATTTGGAGTGCAAGGCAACCAGGACAGATAACAGGCCGCACATACTGCAGATATTATGCTCGGATGGTATCAGTCATGCTGAATCACACCCCAATAGTAAAGCCAACTGAATGACTCGTGTGATTACGGAGTTACATTTCCCTACTGTTAAGCTCCATGAGAGCACAACTCCAACAGTAATGTAGCCAACCCTATTGCAATACAATTATAGGTACTATTACACTACTAGGGAATGATGGAACTGGACATTCCTTGGCCCAGCTTTTATCCTATGCTCTTTGGCTGTTGGCCGTTAGTTTTTGAAGGTTTTTGCTTCAA
>Ga0224501_10000972_pt1 | contig 21959 bp, 13 predicted proteins | sample SF_Oct11_sed_USG_4_FD_169105 | JGI IMG/M metagenome (GOLD analysis project Ga0224501, IMG submission 169105) | Sediment microbial communities from San Francisco Bay, California, United States - SF_Oct11_sed_USGS_8_1 | ecosystem: Environmental > Aquatic > Marine > Sediment | place: USA...
GATATCCACTAGCGGGTGAAGCGATATCCACTAGCAGGGTGAAGCGATATCCACTAGCAGGGTGAAGCGATATCCACTAGCAGGGTGAAGCGATATTCACTAGCAGGGTGAAGCGATATCCACTAGCAGGGTGAAGCGATATCCACTAGGCTATCGCTTCACCCTGCTAACTTAATACAAGACTAGGAAAAAGACTTGGCCTATACTGGAGTATTTATAAATTATACTCAAAAGGAACCCAGAGAGAAAAAAAATAATGCACAACAAATTTGATGTGGGAAAAATCCTGTGGTTTAAATATTTTTCCGTTGCGAATTTGTTAGTGAACTCGCAAGTACCATTGAAACCTCTATAAATACAGACCATGCTGCAAACCGTACCTGGTGAATTTTGAAGTGAGTTACTAAACATATCAAGCAGCCAATCATTCAGCGATTCGTGTCTAAAAGCAATGCTGCGGAAGTGTGTACCACCATTAACATTCCATGTCGCTAAACAGACTCTGTGCGGCACTTCAGATGTGTACTCCTGATGCCGCGTAACCAACCTCTTCACCAAGTTAGGATCAGCTGGAAACACGCAAAAGCAACTGAAGGACAGAATGTGACTTGGTACTGTATGGTACGGTATGGTATGCATATAGCAGACTCGTCACACCCTCGTCACACCTCTACCACAAGCATAAACCAAGGCTGCAATAAATGCCCCCAATACACAGAGGCGGTTGCTGGACAAGAGAACTGGTGAAAACGCAACCTCTCTCAATGAAGCCCAATTATCAAAGGATTATTCCACTGAGGTGCATGACCCTGGTGATCGTCTGAGGGGCCCGAGGACAGAAGAAGCTCTATTGCTTTATTATGATATGTTTCTTATATTTTCGTTCAGTGCGGTTATGACAGCTTGGCTGTATCTATCTTCTCTCCAAGTGGGTGGGTTGTTTATCGGGTTACAATACCTAGATATTGGACTCATTCATGATATTAAGAATAGATGTTGCATTATAATGTATACGCGTCATGTACTTAACTACATATGATTGCTTTCATCTGCTCATGGGCGTCGATTGAGAAAATGTAAATATCGCATGAACAAAACTGTCTACAACATAGGCCAGAATGAACATAAAATACTATTACTAACCGTGCATGGTATTAGTTAGATTTAGAGAGTATGCAACGTCATCCATATTGGCACGCTGCGTGTTGCCGAGCAATAGGAGATTGATGGCATCTTGTTTACTGGAGTCCAGGAAGTTATTCTGAATCGCTCGAGTGGCTGATGTTGTGACATCGCGATACTATAAATACAAAATTTCCCAGCTGGAATTTCTCATAGTAAAATCAGTCGAGTCCCATGGGGTTGCCTTAGTAGTGAGAAAAGCGAAAGGAATACAAAACAATCCCCGGCCACAGAAACTGTGTATTGATATGAACACAGTGAGCTATTCATGCTAAACATGTGTTCCGGTGACTTTGAGGTCAGTTCTAATTCGGACTAAAAAACAATCCTGCTTTTCGCTCAACATCCTGTTGTTGTGTTGATTATTGGTATCCCGATATTCAATATAAATTTGGCCTACTCTCAAAACATCGCTAGTGGACATAAAAACTTTGGTAAGAGTTCTCCATCAAGAGGGAAATCCAGAATGTTTGTTGTAGTAGAACTGCTGACTTTGTGGTCTTCGTGGTCCATGAAACTCCCAATTGAAGCCTTAAGTAACAATTCAGAGGCCAACAGTAAAATTTCTCGTTTTATTTGACATCATTTTTTCAGTCTACTATCACAATCTGAGACTATAATTAGCGAAATCATTAATGGTTTGTTGCGATGAAACCTAGCCGTTTTGAGAATATGCATGCACACCTTTGATTTGCCGACTGTCATAGCACTGGTCCCAGCATAAATACGGCTTATATGGTCGCCATTCACAGGCCATATCTGCTTATAAATCTCTTCAAATCTGGTGATCATCTGTGGCTTAGCGGACAGTTCCAAGGCTTCTAACTGTTTAGAAAGCATCTGTATAAAAAACAGAGAAGTTTCATCAAGTTTAAAGATGGTTAAAATTTGTGTAAAGTTTCAATCCATCAGCCATCTAATGGCAGATCCTCTTAGCAAGCCGATCGCATAACTTCATATTGCAATTTACACTTGACCTAAAGTGAAAAATACTATTATGTCGCATCATACTAAAAATGTGAGTCTGGTTTGGCGTAAACACATCATAATCTAAGGCTCACCTGTAAACCAAAAAAAGCTTGCACAGCGTTCGTTCTATCCAGACAGTCGACACAGTTTGTTCGGAAGCACCCTCTCTGCTGTCTAGGTAATAATAAAGGAGCACAATGAAACCTCAGTTAATTCATCTGTTAGCTTCAGATGCAAATCAGAATATGCAATGGGATATACAGATAGCTCAGTGGTAGAGCACTGAGCTCGCAATCATGACAATCTGGATTTTAATCCCGGTCATGACGGGTTCCGGAGTGTGAGCTCTTCACATTAATCCTAGCTCAAATCAGAAACACTTCTCACATGAGGGATAGCATTGATACTGATCCGCTCGTGGTAGTCCATACTAAGCCATAACTGGTGAAAACACACGTATCTAACCAAGTAGCTGCATCATTACCGTAAAAATGTCATATTAGAAAAGAACCTTCAATGTAGATTAGAAAAAATCTGAATCGAGGTTGACCACAAGCTATCCAACTGAGATGGTAGGAAACACGAAGGAATCCTCAAGCGAAGTTGATGAACCCTTTTAAAGGCAATGTTAATTTTTAAATGACGAATTTTGCTTCCACCTCTTTTCCATCTCACAGTCATTGAGATGATTACCGCTCATCTCAAGTCAATACGCATGAAAGATCTACACATTTTATTCATGTTGATCGTTGGCCATTAATAGGTTAGTGACATGAAGGGATTCTTTTGTCATTGTATAGCTTGGGTTTATTTATGGATTGATCACCTTTCCTGTTCATGGCTTGTCTTCAACTCTTGTGTATAGCCTGAGTCAGGCAAGGTGTGGGTGGACAGTTCCCAATGGCATTGCGCGCAACAGGAAACTTAGTTAGGTACGAAAACAATGTTCAGTCGCTCGGTTATTCGTGATGGACAAATATTGCCTGGCTAGTTTGTACAGCGAGATCTTAGAAAAATCTTGATCTCCTCGGTCTAGTGTTGGTACTCAGTCGGACAAAATTTAATATTTTTTCAAGGAAAAAAATTTCGATAGTTACCCATGAAGATCTTCTGTGAAACTGGACTCTAGCAAAGCTTTTGTTTTCTCTCTTTTTGTCTTGTATGGCGAATACTCTGTTATGATGAAGTGACCAGGTTAGATACTATTTTTATAGTTACGGCTTAGCATGGAGCAACACAAGCTGGTCAGTATCAATGCCCCTCCTCATAATGAGGCTTGTTTTTCGTTTTTGGGCTAGAACTAATGTGAGGGGCGCATGCACACTCGCTACTGCAGAAATACCCTTTCTGGCTGTCATAGTATAATACTACCAGCCATGCCAGCATCGCCCATCGCAAGTAACTACCCCTCAACGAACAGTGGGCACCATTGGCAGTGTATGGCAAGAGAGCACCCCTTCGAAGGAAACTACGGGGCCAGCCAAACGCTATGAAAACGAACAGTCGGAAATGCCAAACGGCGCAAGCGCGGGCTTTGCTTCAGCCCGCGGGCTTTAGCCAATTGGATCAAGTCCTTGACCTCTAACTCAGACTGTTGTTACCAGCAGCTGTCAGTAGCAACGTCGCTGCATGCCTACAGCTATCAACGACCTCTAGCGGAGAAGGCCGCTGGCTGAATTTGCAAATTCAGCGCTCGCGAAGAATGGTTTACGCGAACTTCGCAACAACCGCTGACTGGCTCACACCGGCGTTAATCCTACTTCGAGCAAGCAGGTACTGACGGCACACCTACTTAATGCCCCGATGCGCTGGATCTATCCGCTTGCATGCCGCCCCTAGTGTAGCATAATCTGTTTTCTTAGCCACTCCGTACATCGGGCATTGGCTGGTTTTGGCACCCCTGTAGAACTAGACCCCTTCTCAGAAACTAACTACGTTACGTTTCCTTCGAAGGGGTGACAAGCTCCAAAGCCTTACTGGGTTACTTCATATCCATTGTAGTGAAAGACATTGAATTGATTCAGTTCAGTAGTGAGCTTTTCCTTCAGTTTCTCCAGGTTCTTTGTGTTATTTCCTCGGCATTGTGAATGATAATCAAAGTGCTGATACGGAATGTTCCGGCATACTGGGGAAGCCTTGAGATGATTCTGGTAAAAAAAAAAGATGCAAGCTATTAGACAAGGGAGGTGTTGTGGTTGATTGGTTAGAGCGCTCGCTAACGGCACTGGAGGTCCCGGGACCAAAACAGCTGGCTGGCTTTTCGCTCACCCAACCGGAAATGGGTACTCGGCTCTCTTCAAGGTGACAAAGACGAGGAGTGGCATCTCACCTCAATTTACTTGACTTTCCAACAGCCACTTCCTCTACACAACTTTACTTTTACTCTTTTCGTTTTACAAGGGCCATTAGAATACTGCGACCAGATTCCATAGGGGTTGTCTTCACCCACATCAATTGCGCTGTGTACACAACTCCCATTTTTAGATCGTTTGAACATGTATTTTGACATATTTAGACACTTGTCTCCTACATTCAGCAATTTTTTCAGAAGGTAATGAATTTTCGCGCTCGCATGATTTCAGTCTATTTGGCTAAAGCGCAAGCTGTCCGAATACAAACACATGTAAAGATGGAGCCGTGTTTCACCCAACGACATGTAAAGATGGAGCCGTGTTTCACCCAACGCGTGAGCGCTACATTAGCTGGTCCAAAAACGCCTTTTGAGAGGGCCAGCTACGGACTTATTTATCCAAAAGTTCATCCTACCAAATTTAAATTTAAATCTCTAGAATATAAACTTTACCTTGAACATGTCGCTGAGCATATGTTCTCCTTCCTTGTTACCCATGAGATTTACGAGCGATATTTTCCCATAATGCAGCTGCAGACTCTCCATATGTCTCTCCAGTGCAGGGGCACACGCTTCATAACCACGGGATATCTTCACTTTGTGGGAGCCCACCTGGAGGAGGAGCAGTTCACTTATTTGTTACAACAGGTATTGCTGGATCAAAAATAACCCAGACACATAATACGTACCATTATGTAAAAAATGACCCATACCACGGACATATAATACATACCACGGACATATAAGACATACCACGGACATATAATACATACCATCGTGTCTATGTCAAAAATGACCCCACAGACACATGATACATAAACTGTGAAACTTGGATACCTCGAACTGCAGGGCACCACCAAAAAAGTTTGAGTTATGAAAAGTTTGACTTATGAGTTATGTGCTCTCCCTTTGCTTTAACCAGAGTTATGAGTTATGCTCTCCTTTTGCTTTAACCAGAGTTATGAATTATGCTCTCCTTTTGCTTTAACCAGAGTTATGAATTATGCTCTCCTTTTGCTTTAACCAGAGTTATGAGTTATGCTCTCCCTTTGCTTTAACCATGTGGCCACCGTAGCGAGTCCGTTTCGCTCTAGTGTATTCCATTTCCTGGCTAAACTTTCTAAAATTTGCGAGATTTTCTTTTCATGTGGCAAGAAAACAATGAAATTAAGCTTGTTACACAAGAATGTAAACACATCCAGCCACATAAAAGGTAATTTGATGGCACCAACCGCAGTTTTCAGTTCGAGTTATGACTGAAGGTTCGAGATATGCCCAACCAATTATCATTATCCAGGCAGAGACCATGAAACTTGGTCTGAGTTAAGCAAGTTATCAAGTTAACCGAGGTCGAGTTAACCAAATTTCACTGTACTATTATGTCCATGCAAATCACAACGGTGCAAAAATTAGTCAATATTCAGTATGCAACCGTACAAAACCACATCCAGATTTTGGATCGGATTTAAAGGGGTTAAGCCGTGGCCAAAAGTGTTTTCAGATTCTGAAGCCTACCATGAACAAATGGGCCCAATATTTAGCTCAAATGGAAGCTTTAATATACCCCTATCCATTGCGCATACTTAGAGCCCTCTGAGATGTATTTTCAGACCGTCGACGCAACAGAATTGGCCTTGAGATAGGAAATTAACACAGCGCTGTTGGTGTTTGCATTGATTTCTCATTTTACGCGCTGATGTTTGGGAAAATCTCATTCTATATGTGTAGTTACACAAACCTGAATAGAGAAAATGTGCAACAAAACTATAGAAATAGGGTTTCAGAGTGCAGTTTTTCGCCTCTGTCAGCGAGCGTTAGGTGCCATTATTGTGCAATGATTAAGGCCCGAAAGCAACGGCCTCTATTTATGGAAAGGGAAACCCCGGAAAGCACTCGTTATCAATTTCTATTTGGCCCATTCGAGTCGTAGTTATTAAAGAGACAGATATTCGCTTTTTAGAAAAAGCCACTCGCTATCGCTGCAATTAATGCGGAGTTCCCTCCCTTTAAGAATTGAGAACACAACTCAAAAGGTGCATCTACCCGTGACCATAGTCTTTTGAAATATCTCATTGTCATAATTGTGTTCAATGAAAATCAACCACGTTCTGTGGTGGTGGTACGGAGTTTTCTTGGTAAACGGAGTATCTGACCAGTAGGAAAGGGGAATAGATGGCTGTTTGCAGGAAATTTACCTCCCACACGAACCCGTATTCATGAGTAGGTGTACGTTAAGTCAGGAATGATCTATTATTCACCACTAGGAGTAAATTGATGACCAGCGACAAATGAGTCATGGCCTGGCAGTAAAACCCTTATAATTTCAAAGCGGCAATGAATCTCTTATCCATCTCTTTGCCTCAGCGACTGTACAATTTTCCACAGAAACACAAACTCGCAGTTTTTTTTTTCAAATTAGTTATGTTAGTCCACATTAGCTGACAAACCTTCATAGTCTGAGGTTCGTTAACACGATATATACATGAGCCAAAGCTCACAATAGCAACGAAGCAAAGGGAGACCTCGAACCCAAAACCTTTCGAGCTCTAACAACCAAAGTATTTGACCCGTATTACATAATTGGTAACATTTTACAATCATAAAAAAACTAAATTATTTAATAAAGCTTACATTGAGGCCCGGCTGCTCCCAGAAAAGTGGCACACTTCCTCTAATCTGGACATATGATGACACCACATCATCAAGATAAATAACCTAGAACATAGAGTGAAAGAACCCTGGGTTGACATGACTCTTTGGCATAACATAGCTTTGATTTGATTTAATAGTTTTATTTTACATGGATAGCCTAATAAGACTAGAAGTCTTTTTTACATTAAGGTCCATGAAAGCTAATGATCTCCTATACTTAGTTCAGGTTGGCCTAAAATAAAATAACTTTATGCAGCCTGGAACAGAGACAGCCATTTATTCGCCGACCTATAAACCTAAAGACGTGGCTTCAAAGCTCTACAGCTGGGGGTGGTTGTAGGGGTAAGATCCCACTATCTTTAAAGTTGACGCGAGCCTCAAATTAAGTCCAATATCTGTCCTGTGTGTGGCCGGGAAGGGGCAAAGGCAGGTTAATGGAGCCAAAAAAACCGTTTGCTTTTGGTTAGCCAGAGCGTAGACATAAAATTAGAAATATCACTGGCAACAAACATACGAACCTGTTCTGTTTCAACAAAGTTTGCAACATGGCCATCATCATTAGTACCCCTGGTGTTAAAGCGTGTACCAGCCCTTTCACAGCTCAGTCGGGATATAAGACAAGCTTTGGCCTGTTTATGTCCCGAGTAGATCGTTCGGATTTCTATACCACCACATATGCAGCGCAGCAACCAGCCCTGAACATCTATTCCATACCTCTCAAACTGAATATACATGGAGCGATTCCTGAAAGGTTTAATGGCTAATTAATCATGAGTCCGCCTCTGGCTACATTGAATTGTAAGCCATAAGCATGGTTTTACACACGTAATGAGTCTATTATCGCTATACTTTTTTTTCACACAAGTTATCCATATGGTGTCTGTAAATAAAACAGTGACAAATCAAATACACTTAATATGCAATCTCCAGATGTCGATCTAACTTCTATAAACTATCTCATTCCACTTCCAAACTGAGGACTGAACTTAGATAAAATTCGATAATAGCATCCAGGTTTGAAAAGCTGAAGCGAGCCCGCGCAACATTTGGCTTGGATGACACACAAGGGATAAAGTTGAGCAATGTTTGCCCATCAAAACTTAAAGCAAAGTCAAACACTGATGCATCATTACAGCTGAACGATTATATAGCCAACTCACCAAAAGAATCTGTTGTCAGTCTCCTGCTTTTGTAATCTTCTTTGAGAGCACAGCGTTAAATCAAGCGGTAGACAATCGGAAGACGTATTGAGAGCAAAGTAAAATGTTCCCGAATTAAACAGCTTTTGTACACCTGAGAAGATAAAGTGCACACATAGATATCACCACTCCATTGGTTATTAAGGTTGATGGCTAATGTAATGCAATCATTATAATTGAATAATAAGTTGAGGTCACAATTGAAAGCAATACTTCATCATAGCATTCACAAGTTCCTGATAGAGGGGTCATTCAACAATCAAATGTTTATTGCTACCTTATCTCACAAGGTGGAATGCTATGTTCTGCATGCTGCATTGAACTCATAGATGAGTCTTTGAGTGTGCTTGCCAACACTAACAACACTAACACTAAACCGGAAACCAATCCTCGTCACAAAAGCGGCTATATTACAGAGATGGGTCTGTATGATACAGATTTGTGTAAAATCCTGTAGACATCATTTATAAGTATCCTAATATTTCGATTACCAATATCCCACAATCCAAAGAGAGACTTTCACATATATAAGCAACAGGATGGTATTAGTGGCACAGGTGTTCTGGAGACACCCCTGAGTTTGGTAAGCCAGGATGTAGTGGCTTAATGTGCATTCGAGACAGTTATGTCACTGAAAATGACAAATGTGGATGGAGGCTAGTATGTACATGCATGAAAACTACTTGCTGGCAACTATAAGTACTTGGTATAGATAAATAGGAAGAATCGTACGCATGTTAAGCACAAGATCAGGAGTTCCAATGATGGTGGCCAAGGAGTCGATTGCCTTCCAACTTTGCGCTTTTTGTCTCATATCATCCAAACATTACATGGCCATTGAAATAAATGCCAGAGTTATCAGACAGTGCAGTGATAGTGATTGCCTACCTGATATGGCATCGGTATCATTGAGCCCTTGTAGTGATATCACTGTAGTTCCAGTGATTCGATAGATTTCGGAATCTGTTATCTTGCCAACTGACACACAATTGCTCACCAGGACAAGATATTGCAGCGCTGGAGCTTCACCTACAAAGGATAACCTAGATAAATAATCAAAGAACAATAGAAACGGATGTATCACCAGGGAAATTATCTTCGGTTGAAAGAAGACCAAATTCAATGGCTTAACATGCATATTTTAGGCAACATGAGAAATTAGCCGAATAACTTGAAGTGTAGGTGTGACCATGGTAAAATGTAGAACTATGATTAAGGGAAGGCGCTGTGTCTGAGTGGTTAATTAGAGCACTCGCCACTGACGTCGAAGGGCTCGGGTTCAACACAATGGAATGAATACCCCATTCTCTTCATAGGTGGAGGCTATGAGGAAGAAGGCTATGAGGAAGAAGGCTATGAGGAAGACTTGTGGTACTCAACCTCATTTACACTGTTACGCGCGCAAGTTAACCACTTCCCCACAAATTTATTCTCCCGCCTCTTTCCCACAAGGTCATTCAAGGCTTGGGGGCATCCTTTACCTTTGCCAAATATGACCTGTTGCGCTTGACCAGATAGTTACAGGTGAATGTAAGTACATTTGCAAATACCCTTATGTTTGTTACATATATACATGTATATATCATTTGTGTAGATTACCTTGAGACAGTTTCAGTACACCTAGACATCCATAAACATCATTCAGCTTGGTGAAACCTTTCCTCATTTCATCAGACTCTGCTGCACTGAGCTCAGCTATAACTCCAGACTCGAAAAGCAAAGCTTCATCTCGCAATCGACTGTTTATAAGAATGCTGTACGTCCCATCTTCTCTTTTCTCCTGCACTTTGAGATTCCTCAACGACATCTCGGCTTGTTCCGGTCATAAACTATTCTGTCAAAGGAACTGACTGTATTCACAAGCACCCTATGGTAGTATTTCAATATCTGCGAGATGGATGATTAGAATATTGTAGTCCGATCGCAGAATAACAGTATGAGTGGTATCCTGCATCATCTCAAATAAAGTTACTACTCAATTATTCAATAAAGTTGTTCTCATCATGTTTGAAGCCTACCGATACTAGCTGGTGATTATATCGGTCAGTCATTACATTTTCTTAGTATGATTGAAACGTTAGTACCCGCAGAATGAACTATTCAATAGGACATCTGATATTATAGCTATATTTCACAAGAATAACTTAGACAAAACATGTTCCTGTGACAATCGTCATGCCCTTTTTCTCATGGCTTAGGATCATGTGATGAGTTTGGCATTATTTCACTACTTTGAAGTTTGAGGACATTGCTACTGCTATCGCAGTCTACATGCATACTCAACTCATTGACAGCTGACCCCTAGGCTAGGGGACCAGTCATTCAGTGTCAATTGGTTGTAGGTTATAATATGACCAGTAACTCATCAGTAGGTCACACCTACATCTATATGTCGCCTTGTCGGCACAGTGCCTGGGTGAGTTACAGACAGTGACTGACTCACTCTCAGTGAGTCAGTCAGTCAGTCACTGAGACTGACTCTGAGTCGGTCAGTGAGTGTGACCCATCGGCCAACGATCACGAGTTACTTGACGCACAAGCCCCGATTAACCAAGTTTTACGTACCTACGGAACACCTACCAGTTATGAAGATGCGAGGTAAAAGTGTGAATGTTGCTGTTATGCATTTAATTCAGACTTCAGATTCAGCCACCAATATACTAGCGAACAGCAACCGGTAGTTCATAATACAAAATCAATCCAGAACACGTACCTCGCGCGTAAAAGGCTCGAAAGTGGAAAAGGAAGTTTCTTATAGCCATCGAAGGCTTTATGTACCTTTCAAAACAATATCGTCCCGTAAAACTGTATTCAGTTATTGTCAAGTTACTGGAGCGTCTTATCTAACATCAGTGTATATTGACTATTTTATTCTTCCCGCGCAGTTATGTGTTGGCTGAACTTCTATAGGCTAATAATCACTATTCTAAAATCGTCGGTATCGGTTTGTTTAACGAATCGGAGTACAAAACTTTACTTACCAACCACGCTGAGAAAGCTCATCTGGAGACAACTGAATTCGACTGGTTGAGGCAATTCTTCGACTGAGACGGTTAGCACCTTTTACAGGTTCACACGGTATTCTGCGGTGGATACAACCATAATAGACTTGTTAGTTGTTAGGATAACAAGAATCACTTATGTCGACCGTGAACGCCAGACCATTACATGATTTTCGATTGCTAACGCGTGAGATGAAATGATTGAATTTATTGAAATTTGAATGATGAAATCATGAAATCTTAGTTAGTAAAATAACTAAGAAGTAAGTTAGTTATTTTATATTTATTCTTACTCTAAGTCTTAGTAAGACTAAGACTAAGAGTCTGCCATCAGCAGGGGACGTGAGGGGTGCCAATTGCACATCCCACCTTCCTAATCTGGTGCAGTATTGGACTGATATTTTTGCCAGGCGTAGAACATCCTTCATTCACTCATACTCAATAACTCATACTCATAGTTTTTGCAGATTTGGTGGTCAAGTATATAATAAAATTATATATATATAAATTATATATAGTTGTAGGGGAAGGGTAGCGACTGTCGACATCTAGATCCGACTGGGTTGTTTTGATGTATCACATCATTTCTGAATGTTCACCTTCAATAGTAATCTTCTCTTACGGTTACAGACTAGCAAGCATGCAGAGCATTTCGCGTTGCCTTAAGAATACAGCACAGTGCTTGGTTACTCGGGCCAAGTCTACAGCTGCCCAGCCCCGATCACTCGGCGCTGCTTCCCAGCAAGTGTTTGACAGAGAGGACAAGTACGGCGCTCATAACTATCACCCATTGCCTGTGGCCTTGAGCAGAGCTGAAGGTCTGTTTTGTGTTTACTTTGACAGTGTTTGTCCTATGACTAGGATATTTAGTGTTTCGTGTTGAACAGCTCTTGTCGGCCTACGGAAAATTGTTGTCTTGGTGTCAGATTAGACTTTACTACCGAACTAATTTATATAGTTCAACTGTGTGCTTTCAATATTTGCCTGAAGCCAGTATCATAAAAATCCAGCATCTACCGTTTGTTGGTTCTCACGATGTGGCCCCTTAGGTTGATTGTTCTCACAGCCTTGTGTTTTAATATTTTAGGTGTCTGCGTGTGGGATGTTGAGGGTAACAGATATTTTGACTTCCTGAGTGCATACAGTGCAGTGAACCAAGGCCACAGTCATCCCAGGATTGTTAAAGCGCTGGTCGATCAGGCACAGAAACTTGCCCTCACCTCTCGTGCATTCTACAATGATGCGCTGGGAGAATATGAGCAGTTCATTACAGAAATGTTCGGCTATGACAAAGTTCTGCCAATGAACACAGGTAACAAATTTATGTTTACCAAAACGTTTGGTATCTCAGCATTGTCATATAACTTCCAGATCACTCTTCCCAATGGCCTGTTTCACCCTGGATGGTTTTCGTTGTTAGTAAATGCTCAATGCATAGATCTTCAATACAGCTTGTATGGAGTGTAGCCCTTCTGTTCACAGGACCATCATCGGTGTGTTTCCCAGCAACAAATCCTGTTGTTTCACCATCACATCAAACTGTCAATCAATTATCAGTACTTATAATTCTCCATCTTGTTTGCCTTCTTCACCAATGGTTGCAATATCTGGCAGTGCTGATACAGAGTTTTAGTTTAGTTTAGTTTACTCTATGGAGAGATGACCCGCTAACATCTAGTCATTCAGCGTGGTTGGTGACATTAAGCCTTCTTATCACTGACATGGTAGATAGGTGTAAGTGATAGGTGATAGATCGCTCAGAATTGGAATGGAATCATTCACCAGCATTTAGTATTTAGACTGTGGGTTTCCTGCTCAAGGGCCACCCACGTCTATTCTTCTCAGCCCATTGGCTTAATTGTGACTTTACTCGGTGTTGTTGCATTTTTAAAAGCCTTGTTCGGTCCAGACTGTATGGCCCTTGGCATATCGCCATTTCGCTAGATCATGCTTGTACTTGAAATGAGTTGAGCGTCCTTTAGAGTTTGGCCTCGCGTAGGTCGTTATAATGTGATGTCATTCTGTTGATTGCGATATCATCCATTTTAGAACCCGCTTTAAAGCCATTTCATAACTTTCATTTCCAGTGTAACACATCTTCCCGAACAGAAGCAGATGTCGCTGCTACCTGATTGTTAGCTAATATTTGCAGGTGCAATTCAACTGATCAATCGTGCCAAACGATCTGAGGATTTGGGATGAAAAGATTTTGATAAAGTGATTGGTTTTGAAGGTGTAGAGGCTGGTGAAACTGCTAACAAGCTAGCTAGAAAATGGGCTTATAATGTGAAGAAAGTGCCTGAAAATCAAGCTAAGACCATCTTCGCTGAGGGAAATTTCTGGGGGCGCACCTTAGCGGCCATCTCTTCCTCAACAGACCCCTCCAGCTATGAGGGCTTTGGGCCGTTTATGCCCAACAACATTATTGTTCCTTACAATGATCTGAAAGCTCTCGAGGTAAGTGCGATCCTGTATGTATTGATGAGTTTCTGCTTTCTCATCGTGGGCAGTCTTGCATGCTTCCAGATTTTGTCGGTCTTCCGTTCAATTGTATCCACTCAGTACAGCTAGCTCTTCATATTAGAACTTCCACTGCCCAGCTGTGATATAAAGTTCCTATATGGCGTTGCTCGGCCTGACAATGTTTTCAATGAAAGAGGGCAAGACTGGCTGGTTGGCTATCAGGTATAGTATGAGTATTGCCTTGAAAACAGTGCTTAATTCCAGACCACAACTGGTGAACTAACAACATCCAAATGAGTAACTTCACCTTAACTGTATAGGCTTAGTAGTGGTAAGTACCTTTTAATTGTGCTGCAGGAGGCATGCAAGGACCCTCACGTGTGTGCGTTTATGGTGGAGGAGTGCGGGAAATCTGTGACAAGTACAATGTGCTGTTCATAGCTGATGAGGTACAGACTGGCCTACACAGAACTGGCAGGTAAGAGATGATAACTCCCTAGCTAGACAGCTTGAGAATTGCGATTGTGGGATAGCTCAATGCCTAGAGTGCTTGGCTCAAGATAGATAGATCCTGAATTCAAGCCCTGTTGCTGCCGGGCTCCCGATTTGAAAATGCGCTAACCGCTAGCCGCAAGCTTAAGAGGTTCGTTAAATTCGGATGGCCAAGTGCGCAAGTGGCATAAGAAATCTCTGGTTCGAACAGTGTATATCGTCACTATTAAAAGGCCTTCGCCCAGGCTGATGTACGATGCTGACACAACGTAATTTCCAGTGCCCCAATTACAAATCAACCCAATTATTAACGCCATTGGACTTGGCATTAAAGAAAAGGCACTGATGTTTGTGGTCAACATTTTCGAGTTACGAAACTGTGTTATCCAGTTGTTGGAACAGAGGTTTGGATGGCCATCTTCCCCCAGAGGAGAGGCGAGCTACATGGTATGGGTTGTTGAATCTTTTCAATGTTGGTGCACCTCACCCTGAAGTTCAGGTTATATTTTCAGACGGCTGTGTGTTGACCATGAGAATGTTCGTCCAGACATGGTTCTGCTAGGAAAGGCCCTGTCGGGCGGTATGTACCCTGTAAGTATAATGAGCTGGTAGTCAGTTAGTTTATGTTGCATTCGGTGGCATTTGTCAAATGCTGTAAAATGTACCTAAATGCGTCATATGGAATTTAAAATCGCAAATTGCGCTCACAAGGCGCGTGCCGATTGCCTCAATCATTCCTATAGCACCGGGGAATCAAAAGGCTATAAAGTAGAGAGCCAGAATGACCAACTACGAGAAAGCAACAAGCAAATTCGTGAGAACCAGGGCATCTGAGGTGGTTTTAAAATCAAATCTGGCCGAATTTTCCTGAGAGTAGCTGAGTCCAACTATGAGCACAATCCCCACGCACGATTTCTAATGACAGTTTGACCAGAAATAGAACCCCGATACCACACCAACTATGCAGTCTCATTCGCGTCGGTCATGTGACTGCGGGAAACCCTAGTAGTTCGCGAATAGTGATTGCAATTGTGTGGCAAGGAACGCGAATTGCAAATTTTCCGCGATTTGCGATTAACTTATCACCATCGTGTGGCAGGCCCTTCACTGTCCAATGAAAGAGGCTTGTTTTGTTATATGCACGCCTTTAAAGGAATTTTCTTATTTAGTTGAAGTTGTTTTACCTCAGTCTTTAACAGGGGATGACAACTCCATTGTACTCTTTCCTTTGTCATGCAACTATTATGTAATCGACCTGGTCATTGTAGCTTCAAGTTTGCTCAAATTATCTGAACAGTCCACTTGTAACTAAATTCCCATCTTGACCATGGCGGTGATGGTTAAATAAGATATAGCGTGGCGGATAGAATCTTTGCACTGGGTGCCCTTTGCATTGACACCCTCTCCGTCAGCTGCTGAACTATGAACAATTGATTCGGTTAGGAATAGGAAGACAAGCATTTATGATGGGAGTCATAAAGAAGAAAAATACTATGCTTGAAATGCCCATCACAATATAATTTTTCTGCTGTCATTGCCTTTTGCCATGAATGAATCCTACTTGCTAGATATGCCGATACAGTACTTGATAAGACCGGATGAAAATTGTAGAAAAAGCTTGGTTTTTTTCTAAAATCAAAACGCGTGAGCTCTCGGTCATAAAAGTGCAGCTTAAGGTCTTTGGACTGGACGGGCGTAACCGAGTTGTGCGGACAAGGGTCAAGCCGAGTCCTGGTTGGCTAGTGTCCAGCGCTTCGGCGAGTACATACCGCGCGGTATTAGTGCGGTCATTCTGACCATCACTTGTTATGATGTCACCAGGATCTCTTTTAGAACCTCACTAAGATCCTGTTTTCTGGTTCAAAGATGTCTGCTGGTGATGTCAACTCTAATAAGACTGCGACCACAGGCGATGTGACACCCTAGTAACCAACCCTCATTCACTAATGCTCACCTCAAATATATTCAACAACTTTAAAAATAGATTTGGGCCCCAGCTGCACTTGGCCAGTAGATGGTATATAGGTTATACCAGTCAGACCCGCGCAGTGCCGTCATGCAGGTTTCATTGTTTGTTTACTGCAGGTATCCGCTGTTCTTGCTGATGACAACATCATGCTACAGATTAAACCTGGAGAGCACGGATCGACATATGGGGGTAACCCAATCGCTTGTCGTGTGGCCATGGCCGCCTTGCAGGTAGGTGGCCAAAACAAATATCTGTGTTTTCAGGGATGGATTCATAATATTAAAATTGCCACCCTGTCTATACAACAATCCATGGATGAGTCCATGGCAAACTGTATCAGACCATTATGGAAAGCCTTCCTAAAGTCGCTAGTGTCTTAAAATACACATAGAGCCGCGAACATTATTTTACAGGGATTCTCTGTCCCAGCGTGTTCAAAAGAAATCTGTTTAATTGCATAAACAATATTCTTCTGCTAAACCACATCCTGAATTGGCAAGTCGTGTGGGGACCCGGCGTTATCGACCAGTTTCTCGCACCAGCAGTGTTTGACCGATCCGCGGTTGACTCAGACTGCCTGTAGGCGAATTGCACAACATTCCCCACTTTGCATTTCACATAAAGGATGGGCATCATTGTGTTAGTTACCTCTTTCTCTTGTTAACAAGCATGGGTGAAACAAAATCAAGCCTTTCACAAGTTTAAATTCATTATGCAGTTATTGAGTTAACTGTCAGAGCTCCTTCCCTTCGTAGTGATGGTAGACTGGTCTCCGTTTATCTCATCTTCATCCCTTTTCTTTCGTGTAGGTCCTGGAAGAGGAAGGTTTGGCCGATCGCGCTCAGAAACTCGGCGAGATGCTCCGCTCCGAGCTCGCCACTCTTCCCAAAGACAAAGTAAAGCTGGTCAGAGGCAAGGGACTCCTCAATGCCATCATCATAAACCAAGGTAACCGCTAGGACGCCAAGAATTTCTCCCCCATCAGCCCCTTCATACTCCCACGCTTCACCGGTGAAGCCCTGGAAGGACTCCTCTACCCTAGATTTCTGCTATTGGTTACTCAGTGCTAAATTTATCTCTATACAGTACGCTAGCTCACAGACAACTCTAAGGCGGCCCGCGAATGATGGGTGAGCTAACCTCGGAATTCCTTATTCATCTCCTCAAGCATCCTATTGTTTCTGGCATACTGGTCGCCGCGCATTAAACCTGTTGTGGGGCTCGTCGCTCACTCTGGTCAAGCCTGATGGCTCTGCGGCCAGTACCAGGACAATCTGTGATTAATGAACGCGTGATTCATAGAAGTTTGTGATGGCCGAGATTTGTGGTTTTGATATCTTCTTTCAGTTAAAGAGGGAACACATTATTAATTTTTACGGATGATGGTAATTCCCTCCCACCGGTAGAGTGGGCAAGAGTTTAGAAATCTGTTCCGTAATTTCCTCAGAGGTAGTTCACCAGTCCATCAACTCAGAATTATGCAAGCGGAGATCTTGACTACATTACTAAATGACTGGCTCTATTGTCTGTGTCTCTGAGGTGCAATCATTGTCGTAGTAATGTCTGCGCTACCATCACTAGAACCGAACTCATTCGCCTGTCAGTATGTAAATGCTGGCCAACTGGTGTCATTTACCAGGGGCCTAGTCTATTGACCCCTAAAATTTCACACTTTCAAGTCAATTGTATAGTTAGACCGCTTAAGTGAATGTTACAAGTGATGAATTGATGTTTTAAACTACAATCCATTGTTATTTTGTGGCAATTGGCACGCTATGGTGTCAATGGAATAGATGTTGGCAAAATTATAGAGCTTTAGCTTTGCTACACAACATCTCAAAATGTGGGCGATCTTGAAATTAAATTCCCATAGATAATTATGATCATTGATCCACCTTCATGTATCAATTGTCTCACGGTAATCCCAGCACTAACAATACGAAACCCCGTGGGCGTAATAATGAAATAATCCTGGGTATTCAGCATAGCAAGAGTCGTCCAGTGGCAATGTTTATGCCTTTACGAGATTAAGTCAGGTCACCTTTTGTCTCTAATTCCCGGCTCGGTGCCGATGCTGTCCCGCGCAATATGCTGCTGACTTGTAATCTGAGCTCGGGAAAATTCATGATGTGAAGATAGTTAGGAAAGCTTTTGCTACAGACAAAAAATTCTTTAACCTTACGCCTGTGACAAACACTGTCAAATATTATACCACCATATTGGATGTTCACCTGCCAATCCTGTAGTCAGGAATGGTTTTTAAATGACCAAGTATTACAGCCTGCACTAAGTGTGTTTGGGCTAATGTTTGCTTTCAAAAACACACCTGGTCACCTAATTCAGTCTATGTCGGTGGACGCGTTCGCGAGAACCTCATTTCTCGTTTGGAAAATGAGCAGTGGCTTGGTCTGTTACATCACCGCGCGTTCACTCGGCCGGGCCAAGTCCTCGATCCCTGTGAAGTGACATTCATTGGATATTTTTCATATAAGACGAAATTTCGAATGATATATGTTAGCTACCCTGTCATTAGTTCGGTCAGATGGGTCCGTGCATGGCCTTCTCTGTCTACACACACGTATAATCTAAGCTGTTTAGAGGCATATGAATGCGTGTATTTACCGTGTTATTAGTATTAAGTCTGCCTTGTCATTTGCTCTTTGATGTTTGGTAAAATACCGCCTCGCGGGGTAAGAATGAAACATGACAGAGTGCCGCGTCGCAGTCTCCTTCCGATCACCAATGCCGCGCTGGGAATGCTCTACCATCCAATTTATAGAGGAAAGCTCGCTCGCACTGGCGCTTACTGAGCGGCCGGGCACTGCTACAGAATTCTCTTCTCACCAACCGGCCAGTCACAACCGCCATCACTCCCGAGGGAGACGAGCGCATGAAATTTACCATCTTACATTTCCTCCTCAGGCTGGTTAACTACTCAGGCATGAAGGATATTGATGTTTCGGTTTTCTTTGGACTGCAGACTGGCAATCATTGAAGACTCGCTTCTTCGTATGGCCTCCCATCTGTTTGCCCATTGCTTTGTACTCGTGTCGGTCTATCTAAATTTCACTTTTGATAGATGCCAGCATATGTCAGGCGGCGTTCGCTCCTTGTCATTATAGACTTATGACATCTTTATATGTACTCAAAGTTGCATCATTTCAAGCGCTCACTTTGCGTCGCGTGGATAATTACTACACAAAGTGGTCAATGCTTGGATTTTCCCAAGTAAACCTGAATATAAAAATAACATCTTAGAAGATAGCTGTTTTCTATTGGGCGGTAAATAAGATCATTGTGATGTCCGCATGTCTGTAAGGCCTCTGTAAGGTTTTGCCATAATATTTAATAGACATACACTTTCGCCAACAATTTCCACTACACACAACTGCCAGTACAACTTCTTATATTACATGTAACATTTTTGTTACAGACTTTGATGCTTGGAAGGTCTGTCTGAAGTTGCGAGATAATGGTCTACTCGCCAAACCAACTCATGGAGACATCATCCGGTTCGCCCCACCACTCGTCATCAACGAAGATCAGCTTAGCGAGTGCATCGATATTATTAAATCTACCATCAACAGCTTCTAAAGTAACCCAAGTGTACTACTAATCTTGCCAAAGAAACAAGATCTGATTAACAGTTGGGCAATTGTTGTTAAATCACCAGTATTGGTGGGTTTGTTCTTTTCTGTATATTGACACAAGCCATTGGCTGACCGAATCTCTTGTGTATGGACCATACTATGTACTCATGAGTTTCTTATGATTCCGAATTCACTTGGCATTCAGCTTCTATAGAGCCCTGTGAGGGTAGGGCTGATCCTGAGTTTTTCTCACTCCGTTTTCCTGCACCATTATAAACATGTAAATCATCCGAAACCTGCTAAACATATCCGAGTTGATTTAATTCATAATAAAACAGAATTTAAACGAATAATCAAAGTATTGTTCTGTGAGCAGTACTATTTTAATCGATTAGTAAAAAAAGAGTGTATCTTCACTATATTTGGTTATTTGTTGGAGGAAATGCTTGTGAAGGCATGTATGTGGACAAACTTCTTAGGAGCTGGGGCATTGCAACCCTCACAGCCACAGGATAACCTTATGGGAAGGTGTGAGATCACAGCTTGGCGCTAGGCCTAAGCCGTTGGCACACATTATTAATCCAACATAGCATCACTACTGTTTGCACTGTTAATCCTTCCTTCCATTTGACAGTTCTAAATAACCAAGTATTTACTCATCACAGCTGGTCTTCCTAGCCACTGTTAGTAAATAAATAATAATGTAGTATTTCCCACCCAAAGCTGATATTTTTACACAGTCATGCTTGTTAAATAAAGTTGTGTTAATTACATATAGCCCATAATGACTACACTGAGATATAAGTTTATTGGACACTACCGTATTAGGATCATGTAGCGCGGCAAAAGTCTTTGATGTCTATTATGTAATCCCACCCTAGCTTATAGTTCACATTCCTACTGAACTTAACAGAGACACAATTAATAGCCTCAGTAAAGTTAAGTGTTTACATATACTGGCATCAGTCATCTATATATTACACCTGATTTTTCCTTATATCCTGTCCTAAATAGTATCGCCCGAATAGTTTTATTTGTTGTAGCGTCAGCATTATTAAGTACTAGCGATGCGGTGGGTCTTCTCAATCCTATACCGCCAATCGGTGATCTTCAGTGCACGGAGCGAGCTGTCTCCATCATCGCTGATTCGAATACTCCCCAAAATGTTGGATTAATGCAGCTGTGCAAACTGAGTCAATCCTTGACAATTCCAAGCATGTGCTGTGGGTTGGATGACACTATGTGCCGCCAATGGGATCATCCCAGGAAGCGAATCGCCATCTGGGGCTTTGATTTCCTGTGTGTGCAAATCTAGTTTTACTCAGAGACCTGCTATCCATATAAAACAGATCAGAATTATCATCACCTGACTCAAATGGAAGACGGAAAAACATGGTACAACATTTTTTTCAGTCACCTTCAGATTAATACAAAAAAGTCTGCATAAACAGCACTTTTGAATAAAAAAGCCGAAATTTTTGTGTCCCTGGGGTTCATTCATCTAGCAAAAATCTGCAACCAGACCTCACATATGAATAAAAAGGCTCATCTACATCTGTGTGATAAAGTTCTGGATTCTAAGAAACTGTCTTTGGTTTTATAAACAAGTAATAAATGTACATTGCTGGCCGGCTGCTTGCAGAAGGGATAGCAATGACCAGAGCGCTTGGCTCAAGGTTGACAAAACCTGAGTTCAAGTTCTAGTCATGCTCAACATCCACTGTGAGTACAAGCTCACATAATTCTTATCTCCTACCACTCCAACAAGCTTCAGGCTTAGGAGGTCTGCTCGATGGGGCAGCAAAGTGTCCGAGTAGATAATTTTTCCAATACTAGAGATATGAAAGCTAGGTATGGGGTAGAAAATTTCAGTAGGTATACCCAATGATACGCTGGATGGCTGGTGGCAGTTAGCCATTGAGCGTTACTGCATGGCTGCTGGGTAGCAGATTTAAATCTGCCATTGAATTGTGGGAGCCACCAAACCGCTAGTCACTGACTAACCGCTAGTCACTGACTAACCGCTAGTCACTGACTAACCGCTAGTCACTGACTAACCGCTAGTCACTGACTAACCGCTAGTCACTGACT
>Ga0224501_10000973_pt1 | contig 21938 bp, 18 predicted proteins | sample SF_Oct11_sed_USG_4_FD_169105 | JGI IMG/M metagenome (GOLD analysis project Ga0224501, IMG submission 169105) | Sediment microbial communities from San Francisco Bay, California, United States - SF_Oct11_sed_USGS_8_1 | ecosystem: Environmental > Aquatic > Marine > Sediment | place: USA...
CCACCGCTCCAACACAGCCCGAGCGTGCTTCTCATCCCAAGCTTGCTTCGACCACCGATTCGCCATCCCCCAGCGATACGACGGCTCCGACAGCTCGCACAACCACGTCATTCGCCGAGGGCTTACCTCAGTGCGGCGGCGGCGTACCTGGAACCACTCACATCGGAGATGAGGCAGGACGCCATAAAGCGGGTCAAAGCATTCGTCGATACCCAGGCGCCGCGCTACCGGCCCCTCCTCGAACATCGTGCAGTTGAGATCGAGCGTATCTCCGCGACGATGTCTGAAACCGCTCTTGATCTTGAACTTCACCGGCTCCTCAGTTCTTGGCGCCACGAAGTTCGACGTGACGCCCAAGAACGCTTGCGGCAAGTGGAGGCGGAGCCCTCGAGCTTCGCACAGCACAGGGAAGCGTATGTGAAGGTGCTAGGCGAACTTCAAGAGGTTCAGAAGTCGGATCTCGCGGAGTATGTTGTGCATCGCGCCACAGTGCTGACCTTCTTCGAGAAGCTGCTTGGCAAGCAGGATGACGGTCGCTTCTCCCGCGAAGACGCGCTGCATGAACTTGTTTTTCCTCTCCGAACGACCTCGAACGATATCGACTACGATGAGCACAACTTGTGGGTGTTGGACGAACGGCTTGCCTATCACCGATTTCTGGCGTCGGACATGCCGTTCAGCCAGCAGGCAGGACCGGTCGATGTGGAAAGCGAAGACCGTCCAGACTTGTTGATCTACAACAACCCTTTTGCGCTTGCGCCCGGGTCCGAGTTCGGCTCAGTGGTAGTCGTCGAGTTCAAACGTCCCGAGCGCCGGGACGTGGGCGATGAGAAGAGCCCCATCAGACAAACATTGCGCTACGTGAAGCAGATTCGCGAAGGGAAGGCGAGCCGGGTCGATGGTTCGACCATCAATGTGCCAGAGACCACGCCGTTCTTCTGCTACGTCGTTGCGACACTGACCCAGGCGCTACACGAAGACGCTCGGGAACACGGTTTCACGCAAGCGCCAGATGGGCACGGCTACTTCCATTTCAATCAAAACTACAAGGCTTACATCGAGGTTTCCGACTATCGGAAGGTCCTGGATGACGCCAAGAAGCGCAACCGAGCATTCTTCGATCGACTAGAGATCGACGTGCGCTAGAGCGAGCCTGAGTTCGTTTGGAACTGGCCTGGTTGAAGCGGTGGGGACAGGTGTCCTGATTTTGACCGTAGGAATCTTTAGCCATCCCCAGTTTCAGCCATATCGGCACCGCATGCCACGCTGCCTACACCGCTGAGGCCCCAAACCCCCACGATCCCGGCGCCCTACAGCACGGCGGCCATTCGACCGCGCCGGCCTTGACGCGAATGCGCTCGCTGCCGGCGTCGCCCACGCGCCATGCGGCGGCCCAGCTGCCGGCAAAGGGCGCAAGGGCCGCGCCGGCCTCGATGGCCGCGGTCGCGGCGAGCGGCTGGGATGGGCCCAGGGGCTCGAGCTGGGCGTCGAAGTGGCGCAGCATGATGTTGTCGTCGTCGCTGTAGGCGACCAGGAGGGAGTCGCCGGCCCAGAGCAGATCGGCTTCGCTCTGGGGTCCGGGGAGTTGATCGTGGGCGTGGCGCAGCGGGCCGAGCACACCGTCGGCGTCCACGCGGCGCAGGGCCACGTCGGGCGTGCCTTCGCTGCGCTCCGTGAAGGCCACCACCAGCGCGTCCTGGGGCAGGGCGGCGACCACGGGGTCGGCTTGCAGCGTGGGCACGGTGTCTGCGTCCATGGGCTGCGGCTCGCCGATGGGGGCGCCGAAGGCGTCGAAGCGCTGCAGCCAGACCTCGGGCACGATGGCGTCGCGCAGGTGGACGACGCCGATTCGGTTTTCGGAAGCGGCGACGGGATGGCGCCCGAAACCGAGCCAGCGCTCGGGCTCGTCGGAGGGGCCCGCGTCGTCGACGTCGTCGGATGGGACCACACCGAGGCTGCGCGCGATGCATTGCTCGCTGCAGCTGTCGCGCGGGTCACCGGGCCCGTCGTCGCATTCTTCGAGCACCGGGTCGCGGATGGCGTCGCCGCAGTATTCGGAGACCGGCAAGGGTGGCGGGCCGGTGTCGACGGGAGCGGTGGCGTCCATGGAAGCGCCGGAGTCGCTGGGGGTGCTGGCTTCGACTTGGGCGTCGAGGGGGCCGCCGTCAAAGTCGATTGCGGTGGCGGCGTCTGGGGTGGCGTCGGATGCGGCTGTCGCGGAGTCCGCGGGTATGGTGGCGTCCGCTTCGAGTTCGTCCGAGTCGTCGCCGCAGGCCAGGGCGAATGCGAGCGCCAGGATCCACGGCAGCCGGGCGCGCGACGCTTGCATGCCGGCGCCGTTGCGGGAAGCCGTGCTGCGCGCGGCTGTGCCGCGACTGGCTGCGTGGGGACCAACGAAACGTAGCAACTGATGTTCACCCCAAGCGCCCATACTCAACCGCCAAACTCCGAAGCCCCGATGTAGGCCCCCGGGTGCTTCACGCAAGGCACGGAATACACGACATGGGGCGCATCGCAAGTGGGAGCGCGGACGGGCACACCGGGCAGCCGGGCCCCATATCTGCGCGACCGGGAAGTAGGCGGGACGAGGTGTTGCACCCGACGTTCCGCGTCATCACCGCTGCCCACGATTACATAGCTCCCGGCACGCCTCGTCCGTGAAGATATCCGTGGTCATGGCGATGGAGTAGATGGGCCCGGCGGGAGTCATGATCCGCTCGCGGGACCGCTACGGCGCCAGCTGCGGCGTCCGGTCCCCTTGAAATACACGGAGTATTGCGGCGCAGGCCGTCCTTGCATCTGGCATCGTATCGACCCCGATCATCGGCTCAGCACTCCCGCCGAGCACATCGAGAGCGCCGACCGCCGACCGCCGATGCTCCGCTCCGGCGCCGTGGCGACGGCAGCAATGGGATACCGTTGCAAGGCGCGGTTGGCCACCGGGACCACGACCGGCGCCGAGCCATGACCAGTACCGAAGACGATATATTCGAAGCTCTGCTGCGGCACGCCGCGAAAACGCCCGAGGTGCCCGACAGGCGCTCACGCGTTCAGCCGGGTACGCGCCTGGTGGGCCGGTTCGAGGTCCGACACAAGCTGGGGCAAGGCGGCATGGGGCAGGTCGACGACGACTCGACCACCACGCTGCTGCTGATCGCCCGCGCCATGTCGGTCTACCTGCAGGGCCATAGTGGCCAGGCACTGCCGCTCTGCCACGAGGCGCTCGCGCGGCTCGACCTGCGCGGCGACGAGGAGGGCGCCGCCTACGGGCGCATGAACGCCGAGCGCATTCGCATCGCAACCCTCTTCAACATGGGGCGCTTCGACGAACTCCATCGCGCGGTGCCTCCCCTGCTCGCCGAGTTCGCTGACGCCGGCAACCTCTACGCGACCGCCGCCTTCCGTACCGGCTACGGCACCGTCGCCTGGCTCGCCCGCGATCGCCTCGAGGACGCCGACCGGCAGGCAATACCGCCTGACCTTGCGCGAAAGCGAGACCTTTAACTTTCAGCTGGTTGACAACAATCTGATGGTGGGCCAGACCTTTCATGATTTGTACCTGGGGCTGGGGCAGCGCGCCTACGGGCGCATGCAGCAGCACTGGAGCCCATTGGTGCGCGCCCAATACCTGCGCATCCCCGTGCTGGGCATCCAGGCCTGGCTGCTGCGGGGCACAGCGGCGGTCGCGGCGGCCGAAGAACTCACGGAAAGCGGGCGGCGAAACGAAGCCGGCGCCCGCCTGCGCGATGCCCTGCGCGCCAGCAAGGCGCTCAGCGGCCAACCCTTGCCGCGGGCGCAGGCGATGGCGCTCCTGATCGCCACCGCCATTGCGCACCAAAGGGGCGGACAGGCCCAGGCGCGGCAGCTGCTACAGGCGGCGTTGTCGCGCTTCGAGGAGGCGGAGATGGCCATGTACGCAGCGGCCACCCGCCTGCGGCTGGGTCAGTTGCTCGGGGGCGCGCACGGTGAGGCCCTAATCGCCGGAGCCCGCGCACACATGGCGGCCGAGCGCATCGCGAACCCCGAGCCCATGCTGAGCATGTTGGCCCCGGGCTTCCAGAAATTACCCGCGACCTGCGCCGCGCTTTCGTGAATAATGGTCGCTGGCCACCGTGAACGAGACCTCCGAAATCGACGTCGGCACCAACATCGACGATCGCTACCTGCTCCAGAAGGTTTTGGGGGTCGGTGGCGTGGGCGTCGTGTATGAGGCGCTCGACCAAAAGCTCAACCGCACCGTCGCGCTAAAGCTGCTCAAGGCCGAGTTGGCCGACCACGAAACCCTCAGGCCGCGCTTCGAGCGCGAGGCCGAGACGTTGGCCTCGCTGATGCACCCGAACCTGGTGCTGGTGATGGACTACGGGCTGCACGAGGGTGCGCCCTATCTGACGATGGAGCTTTTGTCGGGGCGTTCGCTGCACGAGGCCCTGGCCGCCGGACCGCTGCCCGAAGCGCGCGTGCAGTCGATCGTGCTGCAGCTCTTGCAGGGCCTTGCCTACGCCCACGGACGCGGCATCGTGCACCGCGACATCAAGCCCGCCAACATCTTCCTCCATGACCTGCCCGGCATGGGCGAGCAGGTGAAGATCCTGGACTTCGGCTTCGCCAAGATCCTGGCTCCGGAGCCCGGTTCGCGCGCGGCCACCGGACCGGCGCTGACCACCGCGGGCACGGCCTTTGGCACCCCGACCTACATGGCCCCCGAACAGATCACGGTGGCCGATATGGACGTGCGCACCGACATCTACGCGGTCGGTGTGGTGCTCTTCGAGATGCTGGCGGGCAAGACGCCCTTCACCGGTGAGATGAGCGACCTCCTGCGCCAACACCTGGTGCAGCCGGTGCCGACCCTGGCCCAACAAAATCCCGAGGTCGAGGGCAGCCCCGGCATCGAGGCGGTGTTGCACCGGGCGCTCGAAAAGCGGCCCGACGATCGCTACCCGGGCGCCATGGCCTTGACCGAAGTGCTGCAGGCGCTTCCAAACCCGTGGATGAAGCGCGAGCGCAAGGCGGCGGCCGCCACGCCCGGCGATGCCCATGCCGCGACCATGATGCTCGATAGCACCGACCTGGGCGCCCCGACCTCGGCGCTGAGTGCGGCGCAGCGACAGGCGGCCGCCGAAGCGGCGACCATGATGCTCGACAGCGCCGACCTGGGCGCCGCCGGCTCGGCGTTGATCAACGCACCGGCCCGCCGCGTGCCCGATCCGAGCGTGGTCGACATGGGGGCGCTGGCGGCCTTGACCGGCGGTTCGCGGCCCCTGCCGGTGCCGGAAGTCGCGAGCGACCGGCCGCCAGCCGAGCCCGCGGGCGCGGGCGCGGGCGCGGGCGCGGGCATCACTCCGACGGCGGCTGCAAAACCAGCGGCGGCTGCCAAGCCCTCGGCGGGACCCAAACCCGTCGCCTCGCAGCTCTCCGAGTTCGTCCGCATCGGCCGCGAGCGGGTGCTGCCGGAGCTGCGTCGGGCTTCCCGCAGGGCCCGGCCGCTGATGATGCGCGCGCTCAACGCGGTCTTGGACATCCTCGGGCCCCTCTACGAGCGCTTCCGCGAGCTGGCCCGAAAAAAGCCCGCGCTGGCCTACGGGGCGCTGGCCGTCGTGCTGCTGCTACTGGCGCTGCCGTTTTTGCTCGGCGGCGACGACGAGCCTACACCCAAGCCTCCGGCGGCAGAGGCGCCTGCGGAATCCAAAGTGAAAGCGGCCGAAGCGGCGAAAAAGACGAAGAAAGCAGCCGACGACGAAGAACTCTGGGCCAGCGGCGACGAGCCCCCCGAGCTTCAGGCCGTGATGGAGCGGCTGCACAAACGCGGTGACCTCCGGCCCGAAGACATCGAGACGCTACGACGGCTGTCGGCCAAGCACCCCGACGACGCCCGCCCCCACCTCTTGCTGGCGGCAACGTACATGAAGCGGGGCTGGCGCACCGATGCGTTCAAGCAATACCAGGAGGCGCTCGAGGCCGACACGCGCGCCAAGCAGGACGTGCACATGCTCGGGGACCTGATCGCCCTGGCCCAGGGCGCCAAGCTCAATGCCAAGGCCAGCGCCACCATCGCCAAGTACTACGGCCAGCAGGCCCTACCCGCGCTCGACAAGGCGCTCGAAAAGGCCGATGCCGGCAGCCAGGCCAAGGCGCGTCTCGAGCGGCTTCGGGAACGCCTGGCTAAAGACGGCTAGAGCCTCCCCAGATCCTCCCCCCCCGGGCGCCCCGCTATCCCAACGCCTCGATCACGTCGGCCGGAGCCTGCACCAGCTCGATCAGCACGCCTTCGCCGCCGATCGGGCTCTGCTCGTTGGCCTTCGGGTGAATGAAGCAGACGTCGAAGCCCGCAGCGCCCTTGCGGATACCGCCGGGGGTAAAGCGCACGCCCTGGGCCTCGAGCCAGCTGACAGCGGCAGCCAGATCGTCGACCCACAGGCCCACGTGGTTGAGCGCCGGGTCGTGCACGCGCGGTCGCCTGTCGGGGTCGATGGGCTGCATCAGGTCCACCTCCACGCGCGCGGCCCCCTTGCCGGCGACGGCGATGTCCTCGTCCACGTTTTCATTTTCCGAGCGGTAGTTGCCCTCGAGCGTCAGGCCCAGGGTATCGATCCAGAGCTTGCGCAGGCGCGCCTTGTCGGTGGCTCCGACGGCGATTTGCTGCAGTCCTAGTACGCGAAAAGGTCGTGCCATGGCGATTGCTCCTGTGCGCAGGCGCCGAACGCGGCGCAGGCCGTGCCTACCCGATCACCGCCCGGCTTTCAACGCCGCCGCTCTTGCATCGCCGACCAGCTGGGGTAAAGCACTTGCCCCATGGGCGGTCGCGACACCAGGCGCAAGATCTCACTGACCGGCATCAAGCCGACCGGCTCGGCGGTGGCCCCCGAACAGGGCGGCACGTTGCACCTCGGCAGCTACTTCGGCGCCATCCGGCCGGCGCTGGCGATGGCAGCGGCGGGCCAGCACGACAGCCTCTACTTCATCGCCGACTACCACGCGCTGACCACTCAGCGCGATCCGACCGTGCTGCGCGACAACGTCTACGACGTGGCCGCCAACTGGCTGGCCTGCGGCCTCGACCCCGAGCGAACCATCGTCTATCGCCAGTCGGACGTGATCGAAGTCTTCGAGCTTTGCTGGATCTTCGCCTGCATCGTGGCCACCGGGCAGCTGGAGCGCGGCCATGCCTACAAGGACGCGCGCAGCCGTAGCGAAAGCGTCAACGCCGGCATCTTCAACTACCCGCTGCTGATGGCCGCCGACATCATCCTCTACGACAGCGACGTGGTGCCCATCGGCGCCGACCAAAAGCAGCACCTGGAGCTGGCCCGCGACATCGCCATTCGCATGAACCATCTCTACGGCGAGGGCACGGTGGTGGTGCCCGAGGCCCTGATCACCGAAGCGCCCGTGGTCCCGGGCCACGACGGCCGCAAGATGAGCAAGAGCTACGGCAATACAATCCAGCTCTTTGCGCCGCCCAAGGCGCTGCGCAAGGAAATCATGAAGCTCAAGAGCGAGTCGACGCCGCTCGAAGCGCCAAAGCCCTCCGAAGGGCAGCTCGTCTACGAGCTGTACAAGCTGGTGGCAAGCGAAGCCGAGGCCGAGGCCATGGCGCAGAAGCTACACGCCGGCGGCTACGGCTGGGGCCACGCCAAGCAGGAACTCTTCGAGGCCCTCGACGCCCAGCTGTCGCCGCTGCGGGCCCGCTACCTCGAGCTGCGCACCGACGAAACCGAGCTCGAGCGCATCTTGCAGGCTGGCGCCGAGCGCGCGCGTGTGATCGCGCGGGCCACCATCGAGCGCGTGCGTGCGGCCGTTGGCATCGGCCTGCGCAGCGGCGTTTGAGGACTCAATAACCCAAGCCGCTCGAGGCGCCCATGCCCATGCCGCCCGCGGCGCCCATGGGGTCGCCCATCACCTGCGGCGCGCCCACCTGCTGAGGACCTCCGAGCAGACGGCCGTCACCCTGCACCACGGCCTCCGAAATCAGGCCGTACTCGCCGTTGTTGCGGGTCCAGCGCTGCCGCACCAGGGTCTGGTACAGGGTCATGGTATTGGGCAGGTACCACTGATAGTGAACCATGGCGATGGCCTGCTCGCGGTCGGGAGCGATCTCCAGGTGCACCACGTCGGTGTCGGCGATCTGAAACTCCGGCCCCCAGCCGGCGTGGCGGGCCAGAAACTGCTCCCGGTAGGTCGCATCGACCATGCCCGAGGCTTCACCGATCTTGCCCCAGCGCGCGGCCTTGTTGAGTTCGTAGACGCGATTTTGCAGCTTCTTGGCGGAGCTGGCGCTCTGGAAGAGACAGCCGCCGAGGCATAGCGCCAGGACCAGTGGCGTGACGGTAAAGCGCTGGAGCATGCGCTGAATGTAGGTCAGAGCCGTCTACGCGCGAAAAAAACGGCAGCCCGCCGGCCCTATTTGCCCAGGCGGCGCTTGATCGCTTTGTCGCCCGGTTCCAGCTCGAGGGCCTCTTGCCACTGGGCGCGGGCGCCGGCCTTGTCGCCCGTCATCAGCAGCGCATCGCCGAGCAGCAGGCGGTAAGGCACGCGGCGCTTGCGGCGCTTGACGATGATCTGACCATACTTGACCGCTTCGGCGCCCTTGCCCTGGTCGAGCAGGGCGCGGGCCAGCACGAACATGGCGCGGTGGTTGCTCGGGTCGCCGGCCAGCAGCTGGCGCATGGAAGCCTCGGCGCCCGCCGCATCGTCCTGCCGCAGCAGGCGGTCGGCCTGGGCGATGGCGCGCTTGGCGTCCAGCGCCTCGGACTCGGAGTCGGCCGCCGCTTCGGGCGCGGGCGCGGGCGCGGGCGCGGGCTCCGGCGCGGGCTCCGGCGCGGCCTGGGCCGGAGCCGGCGCGGCCTGAGCCGCTTCTGCAGCGGTCTTGGCGGCCGGCGCGGCTTCGGCTGCCGGCTGAGGCGCGGCCTGAGCCGCTTCTGCAGCGGTCTTGGCGGCCGGCGCGGCTTCGGCTGCCGGCTGAGGCGCGGCCTGAGCCGCTTCTGCGGTGGCCTTGGCGGCCGGCACGGGTGCCTCGCCAGCTGCGACCTCGGTTTTGGCTGCCTTCGCCGCCGCTGCCGGGTCGGCCGGCGGCTCGACTTCGGAAGCGCCGAAGGGCGAGGGCAAGACCCCGGCCAGCATCAGCGCCACACCTACGGCCAACATCCCCGCCAGCGGTAACGTCCAGCGCGGCATGCCCGCGCCCATGCCCGGCGGCGGCTGCGGCAACGGGGAGGGGACCGCATCCTGCCCGGCTTCCAGGGACAACTCTGGCTGCGGACTGGCGGGATCGGTGACGATGGGGGTGCGGCGCGTGCGCGTGCGGCGGCGCCGCGCCGGCATCGGAGCCTGCACTTCGGAAGGCCGCTCCAGGGGCGGGGCCTCGGGCAGGTCGAGATCCACGGTGAAGGCGTCGTGCATGTTGACGCTGGGATCGGGAGCCGACCCTGCAGTCGCGGGCGGCGACGGGGGCGCCAGCGCCGGCGCTGGCTCCGGTTCAGGCGGGGGCGGCGCTGGGGGCGGTGGCGGCGCCGGCGCCAGCGCCGCCCGCCCCGGTTCCGGCTCCAACCCCGCCATCGCCACCGCCGATATCTGACTTTCGGGGGCCCGCGACACCGGCGGCGCCGGAGGCTCCGCGGCCAGGGGATCGGAGACCACCAACGACTCGGGCGGCGCTCCGAAGGCGCTGGAGCGGGCCGCCGAGGTAGCACCCGCGGTCGCCGGTGGGTCCAACGCGGCCGTGTCACTTATGCTACCCGAGGAGAAGAGCGCGGCGACGGGGTCGGCCCCCGAGGGCCGTGCGGAGGTCCCGAAGAGCTTTGCGACGGGGTCGTTGGCGTCGGTCAGCGGCACGGCGCCGGCACTGGGCGGTGGCTCCGAAAAGAGGCGGCCCATGGGTTTCTCGGGGGTTGCCGCAGTCGGTTCGGTCGCGGCCGTTACCGGCTTGGCGACGACCGCCGGCATGGCCAGTTGGGTTCGGGCCGTGCCCAGATCGCCGTGGCGCTGCTGGGAGGGATCGCGCGCGGCACCGGCGGGCAGCTTTGCCGCACCCGCGGGTACCGGCGCCTTCGGCGGATTCGGCGCCTCGCTGAAAAGCCCCGCCACCGCCTCGCCCAGGACGAGACTCTCGCCACCGCCCAGGGGCAGCTCGGAGGCCCTCCCTGGCGCCTCCCCGGATTGAACCGGAGCTTTGCCCCCACCGACAACGCCAGCGGGGGGCGGCGGGATGTCCTTTGGAACTGGGTTACCTCGGCGAGTCACGTTCTTGGCGAAAGCTCGGAGCTGCCGGAAAATTGTGCAGCACGCGCACGGCGGAATCCAGGGCCAGCTACCGCCTCAGGTGGAATTGTAGGCTACTACTGAACGGACGCCGGGATGGTCGTGGGGACGCCGTACCCATCGCAGTCCACCATCGTCAGCCGCCAAAGCAGGGAGTTATGGCGTGGCGCGCCGCAGGGAGCTGGGCGTCAGCTGCTGCGCACGCAGTTGCGGCCGGCGTGCTTGGCGGCATAGAGGGCCGCGTCGGCGGCTTCGAAGAGCTGTTGGCGGTGGGCGCCGTGCTTGGGGTAGGTGGCGACGCCGAGCGAGCAGGTGACCTTGAGCTGGCCCAGCTCGGTCTCGAAGCGGGTGGCCTCGAGCTCCTGGCGAATGCGCTCGGCCAGCTGCACCGCGCCCTCGGCGCCGGTCTCCTCGCACAGGATGCAGAACTCCTCGCCGCCAAAACGCGCCACCACGTCGGTCTCGCGCGCCAGTCGCTGCAGGATCGCGCCCAGCTCGCCGATCACCACGTCGCCCGTGGCGTGGCCGTAGGTGTCGTTGACCGATTTGAAGTGATCGATGTCGGTGATGATCAGCGCCAGCTCGCGGCCAAAGCGCTCGGCCGCATGTATGCGCGACTTCATCTCTTCATTGAAGTAGCGCTTATTATAACAACCAGTCAGACCATCGGTCGTCGCCAGCTGCTCGAGCTGTCTCACCGATGCGGCGTTGGCAAGTGAAACTGCGAGTTGATTGGCCAACACCGACAGCGCCGGGCGCACACGCGGACCGAAAGCGTCGCGGCGACGGGCGGCCAGGGCCAGGGTGCCGGTGGCGTGATCGCGCACCATCAGCGGCAGGATCAGAAGCGAATTCATGCCCGCGAGGTTGGCCTGGGGCGTGTAAACCACCTGGCTGCTGGGATCGAACTCGCCGCGGTAGGGCAGGTAGTGGCGATTTTTTACCGTCATCGCGGTCAGCGAGGTGTTGTCGCTGAACTCGAGTTGCCCGAAGCGCTCGGCGTGTTCGCCGACGGCGCAGCGGACGTGGTGGGTGCGCTTCTGCTCGTCGTAGCGGGTGACTGCGGCAAAGTCGAAAGGCGCGATCTCGGCGGCGGCGGTCAGGGCGGCCTCGAGCACCGCCTGCTCGTCGAGGGCGGCGCCGAGGGCAGCCGAGGCCCGATGCAGCACCGAGTGTTCGCGCTTGCTGCGCTCGAGCTGCAAAAAGACGCGTTCGTTTTGCATGGTGCGCAAGAGGTGGGCGACGGCGGCGGCGAGCAGCTCTTCGTCGGCTGGGCTGAAGGGACGTTCGGTGATGCGGTCGGCGCATAGCACCCCGCGCACGCGGTCGCCCTCGCGGATCGGCAGGGCCAGAAACGAGCGCACCTCGGCGGGCTCGCGGTAGTAGCAGATGCCGCCGTAGCCCGGGCGTAGGGTCTCCAGGTTCATCGTCAGGCCGCGCTGAAAGGCCGCGCCGACCACGCCGCTGTCGGCGCGAAAGGGCCCGTCGCCGAGACGCTCGGAGTCGCTGGCGCACTCGGCGATGGACAGCTGGGTACCGCTATCGTCGGCCAAGAGCAGAAGGCTGGTGTGCAGCCCCATGGAGCGCTTGATCATATCGAGGTTGAAGAAAAGCGCCTGGTGCACCTCTTCCACGCTCGAGCGCGTCAGGCGTTCGGCGTCGGCGACGCTCGACTCGCTGGGTGTCGCCACCAATCGAAAGAGGCGCGCATCCTCGCGCACCCGCTGTTGCTCGTCGCGCAGCTCCTGGCGGTTTTGCAGACGCACGCGGCTGATTTCGGCCTGGGTGAAGATCACATTCAGCAGGCCGAAAAGCATCAGGAAGACCGCGTGCAGCAGAAAAGGTCCCGCCTGGCCATGCCCCTCGGTGCCGAAGTAGAGCGCCGCTTCGTAGCCGACCGCCGAGGCCACCAACAGCGGCCCCACCGCGCGCGAGGCCATCGAACTCATGAAGGCGACCAGGACGTAGAGCGCCGGGTAGAACGGCCCCATCAGACCGCCGCCGAACTGCAACAGGGCGTGGGCCCCGCTGAGCAGAAGCAACCCGATCTCGAGATCGAAGAAGGCGCCGCCGCGGCGCCGCTCCTCGCGCACGCGGGCCGCGACGCGACCGATCAGCACCAGAGCCCAGGTCGCAGCCAGCGTCATATGCTCGACGCCCGGCGACGAAACCCGAAACACGCCCAGCAGCGTCAAAAGCGAAAGCAGGGCCGCACAGGCCGTTCCGAGAAACGCCCGTGTCCCGCGCCTGAGGCCCAAAGCTGCCTGAACCAGTGTCGTCATCGCTCGCTACCTTCCCCGTCGTAATGGGGCGTGGTAGCGCGGGTCAAAAAATGGGAGCGCTTTGTTGAAGTCCGCCGCGGGCGCGCGGACGCAACTGGCCAGAGCGTCAGCGGGGGAACTGGAAGATCACCTCGCCGTCGCGAAGCATGCCCAGCTCGTCGCGGGCGATGCGCTCGATGGCTTCGGGGTTGTCGCGCAGGCCCTGGACGCGGCGATCGAGCTCGGCCAGCTCGCGTCGCAGGTCGGCGTTGGTCTCGCGCACGTGCGACAGCTCCTGTCGCAACGCCCGGTAGCGCGGCAGACCCTGGGCATCGAGGATGCGCAGGGGCACGAAGATGATCGCGAAAACCAGCAGACCGAAGGGCAAGAGCCAGGCAAATGAGCTCGAGAGATCGCGCATGGGCCGCCCATCCTCGAGTGCGATGGGCATGTAGTCCAATTCCTGACAGCCAAGAACCGGCCCCACTGAACGCGCGACGCGGTATGCACGACCCCGCGTTTGCTTGTTTGGCTGCGGAGCCCTGGTCTATCCTGTCGACTCCTGTAGCAAGCGCCCGCGGACCTGCTCGCAGGCGCCGTCGATCACGACTGACGAAAGCAGCACCTTGGACTCGGAACAGCAAGAGAAGGTCAACGAAGAGGAGCCACAAGCCGGCGCGGAACGCACTTCGGAGCGCGTTTCGAGGCCGCCGGAGCAGGCTGCCGAAGCCGGCGCCGCAGCGGGCGAGAGTTCGCCGCCGACAGCCGACGAAGCCGGCGGGGAAGGGTCTGCCGAAGCCGAGCCGAGCGAGCTGGAGCAAACCATCTCCGAGCGAGACAAGCTCAAGCAACAGCTGCTGCGCACGGCTGCGGACTTCGACAACTTCCGCAAACGCACCCGCCGCGACCTGGACGACGCCAAGGCGCGCGGCAAGGACGACGTGCTGCGAGATCTGCTACCGGTCTTCGACAACCTGGAGCGCGCCGTCGAAGCCTCGACCGGCGCCAGCGACGTGGAGTCGGTGCTCGAAGGCGTGCGCATGGTGCTCAAGCTCTTCCACGACACCGCCGAACGCATGGGGCTGACGCGCATCCCGGGCGTGGGCTCGCGCTTCGATCCCAATGTGCACGAAGCGATTCAGCAGCAGGAGTCCGACGAGCATCCGTCGGGCACGGTGCTGTCGGAGGTGATGGCGGGCTACCGCATCGACGATCGGCTGATCCGTGCGGCGATGGTGGTGGTCGCACGAGCGCCGACCAAGAAGGCCAGCAATCCGGCGCCGAGCCAGCCGGCGGCGGCGAGCGACGAAGCCGAAGCGACCGCCAGGGCCAGCGACGCGCCGGCGGCCGACTCGGAAGCAGCGGCGGGCGACGCGCAGCCGGCCGGTGGCAACGACGACGACGCGGGCCAAGCGGCCTCGTAGCGGTGCCCTCGGCCGGGACCTGGGCCCGTGCAGAGTGACGATGGTTGGGAAAGCGAGCGCATGAGCAAGATCATCGGAATCGACCTGGGCACCACCAATAGCTGCGTCGCCATCATCGAAAACGGCGAGCCCGTCGTGATTCCCAACGCCGAGGGCGCCCGCACCACGCCGTCGATCGTCGGATTCACCGAGAGTGGAGAGCGGCGCGTGGGCCAGGTGGCCAAACGCCAGGCGGTGACCAACGCCACCAACACCGTCTACGGCGTCAAGCGGCTGATGGGCCAGCGCTTCGACTCCGACGCCTCCAAACAGCTGGCGGAGCTGGTGAGCTACGAAGTGGTGGCCACCGATCGCGGCGACGCGGCGGTCAAGGTGCTCGAGCGCGTCTACACGCCGCAGGAAGTCTCGGCCATGGTGCTCGAGACCATGCGGGCGGTGGCCGAGAGCTACGCGGGCGAGACCATCGCTGAGGCCGTGGTCACGGTGCCGGCCTACTTCGACGACGCCCAGCGCCAGGCCACCAAGGCCGCCGGCAAGATCGCCGGACTCGAGGTCCGCCGCATCATCAACGAGCCCACCGCCGCCGCCATCGCCTACGGTTTTGGCCAGAGCGGCAAGTCGGGCGAGAAGATCGTGGTCTACGACCTGGGCGGCGGTACCTTCGACGTCTCGATCCTCGAACTCAACGAAGGCGTCTTCAGCGTATTGGCGGTGGCGGGCGACACCGTGCTCGGCGGCGAAAACTTCGACGAAGCGGTAATCTCGCACCTGGCCCGGGGCTTCGAGCGCGACCACAGCATCGACTTGACCAAAGATCGCATCGCCCTGCAGCGGCTCAAGGAGCAAGCCGAACGCGCGCGCCACGAGCTAAGCTCGTCGCTCGAGACCGAAATCAACCTGCCCTTCATCGCCTCCGATGACAAAGGGCCCAAGCACCTGGTGCTCACGTTCAAGCGCAACGAGTTGGAGCTACTGGTCGAAGAACTGGTCGACCGCACCCTCGCGCCCTGCGAACAGGCATTGAAAGACGCGCGCCTGGGCATCGGCGACATCGACCAGGTCATCCTGGTCGGCGGCATGACGCGAATGCCACTGATCCAAAAGCGCGTCGAAGAATTTTTCGGCAAAAAGCCGCACAAGGGCGTCAACCCGGACGAAGTCGTCGCGGTGGGCGCGGCGCTACAGGGCGCGGCGCTATCGGGTGAAGTCGAAGAAGTGCTGCTACTCGACGTCACCCCGCTCTCGCTCGGCGTGGAAACCGGCGGCGGCGTCTTTTACCGGCTGGTGCCGCGCAACACCACCATCCCAAGCCACAAAACCGAAGTCTTCACCACCAGCGTCGACAACCAACCCTTCGTACCCATCCACGTGCTGCAGGGCGAGCGCGACATGTGCGAAGACAACAAATCCCTGGCGCGCTTCGAGCTGACGGGGATCCCGCCGGCGCCCCGTGGCGTACCGCAAATCGAAGTCAGCTTCGACATCGACGCCGAAGGCATCCTACACGTCAGCGCCAAGGACCTCGGCACCGGCCAGGAACAAAACGTCAGCGTCGTTCCCACCAGCGGCCTGACCGAAGCCGAAATCGAGCGCATCGTCGAGCAGAGCAACCAATTTAGGCAAACCGACGAAAAGCGCCGCGAACTGGCCGAGCTCAAGAATAACGCCGAAGCTTTGCTCTACACCTCCGAACGCGCCTGCGACGAATGCGCCGACCTGGTCGACGCCACCATCATCCAGACCGTGCGCGAAGACTGCACCTACCTGCGCGGGCTCATCACTGGCAGTGGCGACGCCATCGCCATCCGCGAAGCCCTCGAGCAGCTCGAGCAGAGTGCCTACAGCATCGCTGAAGCCATGTACGGCACCGTAGAAGAGGGCGAAGAAGCGCCGGAGTAGGGAGTGCTTGGGTTCGGGCCCAACCAGTCAGCGACGGCGCGTCCTGGCCTCTGCATTCCGGACAAGGGAAACCTGGTCATCGCAGGAACCGGCCACGGCCCCCGTATTTTCCTAGAGAGCAACCGCTGCTGTATTCGAGCGCTCGGTGAGAACCCAGGCCTTCACGGTATCGAGTTCACCCCCGAATCGCTTCAGTTCCTCGATCATGACCCGACCAATCGCCGACGTGATTCCGTGACCTCGATCTCATAGAGCAGGATTAGGCGCTGGTCCCGAACGATTCGGTCGAAGAGGTAGGCCAAGAGAAATCCTAGATGTGCTCGGCGGGAGTGCTGAGCCGATGATCGGGGTCGATACGATGCCAGATGCAAGGACGGCCTCCGCCGGAATACTCCGTGTATTTCAAGGGGGTCGGACGCTTCGGTCGCCACGGACAGCGACGCGGCTGTGGCAACCATGCAGAACGCGGCCAATCCGGATGACAAAGACGCCACAGTGGACTCCGCGGTTGCACAGGACGCGGGCGGCAATGATGGCGGCGATGTCGGAAGCCGCGATGCTGTCAGCGATGGCGGCGAGGCGGCGACGGCAGCGAGCGGCGAGATCGCGGCAGCGGATGTTGCCGGCATCGCTCTCGAGTGTGTCACGGCCTACTCGTTCGGAGTCATTGTTTCGGGACCCGACGGCGAACCCATGCTGCAAAACGCTGCTGAAGTGCTCGCGATCGGCATCGATGGCGAGCACTTCTTCGCGACAAAGCTGCTTGCTGGTGAGCAATACGCGATCGAGATCTCCGCACAGCCCGACGGCCAGCGCTGCTGGGTCGTCGAGGGTGCGGGCACGGTAGCGGCCGCCGACGTGACGGGCATCGGTGTCGAGGAGGTCAGCTGCGCCTCGGTCGACGATTCCTCTCACACCCTCACCATCGGCAGCTCCATGGTCTCCGGCCTCGTGTGCGAGGTCATCACTGAGGACGCGACAAATTCCAGCGACAGCGGCGGGAGCGCCAACCTGGCGGCCATCACCGACTTCACGCACTTCGACAATCGCTACCGTGGATGGGGAGCCGAGGGAGGCAGTTTTGCCAGCGGTAACAACCGCAACAGCTGTATCGGCAGTGCCACCTGCCGCATCTGGGATTACGCTCTGCAGCGCGGTGACGCGGTCGCATGCGCCGCCCATGGCTTGCCCAAAGGTTCCAGCTCCATGGTCGTGGCCTTCGGTCGCTGTGACACGGACCCACTTGCGCAGTACGAGGTCAGCATCTGCACGGGCTCGGGCGGCACCTGGATGCCCGCCGCCATCGAAGAGACGATTCTACAGCACGCGGTCGAAGTCATGGGCGACGCCGTCGGAGACGACGATCTGCTGTGCGAGTCCGAGGAAGCTTGCTTGTACTCTCCCAACGTGGGCGCGTATCCGGGTCACGGTGCTGTGCTGGATGCAACCACTCTGGGCAGCGGAGGGAGCGTCGAAAACGTCGACCTCGATCGTCATTCGTTCAACGGCTACGGACAGCTCGTCGCCCGTTGCCGTGCTCACTCCCGTTTGCAAGGGCCGCTCGGCCGCCGAGGGAGGAGACCGCTTGCGCCAGCAAGCTCGCCCCCGACCTGGACCTGTGCGCAGCCCCGGCGCTCGCTTCCAGTGGCTGCCGCTCACCCTTGGCCCGACCCAGCGCTTTTGTCGGCGAAGTATCCGGGCTAGCTTGTACGCATGGGACAGAGCTACGAAACCATCCTGTTCGAGGTTGACAACCACATCGCGACCGTCACCTTGAATCGACCGGAGCGTATGAACGCCTGGAACGACGACATGGCGCGCGAGCTTCGGCATGTCATGGTGCGCTGCGACGAAGACGACGAGGTGCGCGCCGTTGTGCTGACCGGGGCAGGCCGTGCATTCTGCGCCGGAGCGGACCTCGGCCGCGGGAGCGGCACATTCGAGCGCCGGCGAGGCGGTGACAGCGTCGAGGACCTCGAGACGCTGGCGCGGCAGTACGGCGGTTACGCGGGGCCCTTCCCCTTCCAGATTCGCAAGCCCGTGCTGGCAGCGATCAACGGCCACGCCATCGGAGTAGGTATCACCTATCCGATGACCTGCGACGTGCGAATCGTGGCGGAGGACGCCAAGGTACAGTTCGCCTTTGTACGCCGCGGCGTGATCCCGGAGCTGTGGTCGCACCGCATCGTGGCCCAGGTGGCGGGCCTGTCCAACGCCGCGGACTTGCTGATGACCGGACGCATGGTGAGCGGGCGCGAATTGGCCGAGATGGGGCTGGCGAGCGCCGCGCTGCCCGCCGACCAGGTGCTCGAGGCGACGCAGGCGCGGGCGCGCGAGACGTTGCTGGCGGCGCCCGTCTCGGTGGCCATCACCAAGCGCCTGCTGTGGGAGGGCCTGAACCAGAGCTTCAACGAGCTTGGCGAGCGCGAGGGCAAGCTCTTTGGCTGGACCGGTCGCCAGTCGGACAGCAAGGAGGGGGTGGTGTCATTCCTGGAAAAGCGAGATCCCGACTGGAAGATGTCGGCCAAGAACGACCTGCCAGATATGTAGGTTCCCTCACTACTCGAGGGTGCTCCGAAGACAGCCGCTGGCGGCCGTGGACGTGCTTCCCCGACGTGCTTCCCGAAGCCCTCGTGCCGAAACTCGGCGCAACAACGGACTCGCCCCTGGTAGCCCCTAAACAAGCGCATGTTGAGCAAGACGCTCACAGAATGCGCCATGGCCGGCTTCGTCGCATGGACCTGGATATCGGCAGCGGCGTGATCGAAGGCACGATCCGACATCTGGTCGGTATGCGCCTGGACGGGCCGGGCATGCGGTGGAGGCGTGATCGAGCCGAGGCGATACGCGGGTCCAATCTCGCGAGCGTCGATGATCCGTCCGCAACGCTGGGTCAGAGACTGTCAATGCCGGCCCGGAAACGCTGGAAGGCCGGCTTGGTGTCGAGATGGGAACGGGCCAAACCCATATGGCAGAACATGGGTGCGGCATCCGGATCGCCTGGTCGATTCCAGATCAAATCGCACGCGTCACCGGTGTAGTCGAACAAGCTCCACCAGGTCATCCGATCGACGACTCCCGCTGAAGCGCGAAACGCATTGAAGAGCTGGTCCACGAAGTCGGCCTGGGCCCGTTCCCTCTGGTCCGGCGAGCAATCGTCACTCAGCGACAGCGGGCAAGCTAGACCGTCGGTGGGATAGCCGACTTCCTGCAGCGTGACGGTGGCCGCAACCGCGCGCTGCGCGTTGACCTGCGAGAGGTAGTCGCCCATGACACCGAAATCCCCATGCACTTGGGCGGGCTCCGCCATGTGAACCCCGGTGCGCGTATCGGGGCAGAGGTTCGGTGCGGCGTCGCAATCGATCAACGGGTAATACGTCATTACCACGGTGTCGCCGATCGTGTGCAGATCCCGCGCTCCAGCGGGATTGGCAAAGGCCGATCCGTAGTAGGTCTGACAGACGCCCGTGTAGACGCTCAGGAGCTGTGGGTTGTGGGCCTTGATGTGGATGTCGGCACTGCTGGCGAAGTTCGCGTAGTCGGACCAATCGCCTGAATCCTGCATGAACAAGTCCACTTCGTTACCGATCGAAATCAACCAACTGGCCGAACCGATATTGTACAGTTCCCAGAAATCACCACTGACAGCGCGGAAGTCCTCACGCCTCATGACTTCGTAGATCTCGTCGTAGAACTCGTTGAAGGCCTGCTTGACCGCCGAGTCGGCAGGGCTTCGTTCCCCGAAAAAATGCAGGTGGCTCGGTCCCACGCGCGGGTTGCCGCGTTGCTGATGGACGTTGAGCACGATGTTCACGTTGTACTGTCGCCCAGGGTCCTTACCTGCCCAATTCTTCAAACCATCGAGCACCGCATTTTGGAGGTCGGAGCGCGCGTTGGTATTGCCCTTGAAGGTGCACAGCGAGCCCAAACAGTCGTACCACTGGTCGCCCCAATGAATGTAGAAGAACACGTGGCGGATGCCCGAGGTATCGGTCAACTCCAAGGCCTCTCCTTCGCTGCGGCCGGCTTCTACGAAGTTCGGCCAGGTGCCGACACTGCGCGAGCAGGGATTGAGGTAGGCACCACACAGAAGGGGAAGTGCCAGCACGAGAAAAAGCCGCCGGTCGCGAATCGATTGAATCTTCATTTCCTAAAACCTCGGGGGAGCGATGCGTCGAGCCGAGCGGCCCGCGCGTCCCCGCAGATCCTCTACCCTGGTCAAGATACGGACGCCATGGCGCAGGCCCTGCTGGGGTTCGCCCACACCCGGGATTAAGGCAAATCTGAGATAGAAATAAGCCAACGCGAACGCTCATTTCGCCCGTAGCGTAAAGATCCATGACGCTTGGACCTGTTCATGGCATGGCTCGACCGCTGCATCGCCATGTGCCAGCTCGAGTACTTCGGTCAGCGGTATCCCGACGGGTACACCGAGACGATCTGGTGCGACCAATCCTATAACGACCTGCTGCTCACCAATCACGCCGCCGTCCAGGACAAGCCCTGCTACACCGTGCTCAACAGCGTCAAAGACCGGCTGGTGCCCGACTACAAGCAATGGCCTGGGGTGCTCCACGGTCCCTCCGACTGGCTCAAGCCCCAGATGAAGGTCAGTCGGCCCCAGTACTTCTTCGATCAGACCGACGAGGAGTTCGCGGTTGCCACCGGCTGCTTCGTTACCACCGCCGCAGTTCAGCGACGACCCGCTGCCCGGGCTGGAGGAGGACTTGCGCCAGCAGCTCAACGGGCGTCAGCTCGAGCTGGTCGCCCAGGCACGCAGCACGGGGCAGAGCTTTGTCGGTGTGAAGAAAATCCGGGCCACCAACCCCTTCGACACCCCCAACAACGTCAGGCCCAAAGGAAAGCGCAACCCGACGGTTGCCGCGGGCGGCGACCATGAAGCGTACAAGAAGGCGGTCGCTGCCGTGGGAGAGTACCGCCGGCAGTACCGGGAGGCCTGGCGGCGTTTTTGCAACGGCCATCTCCTTGGGTGGAGCGGGAAACCACGCGGCGAACGGCACCGGGCCCACAGGTGCTCTGGAGGAGCGCTCAGGTTCCGGAAGTCGAGGTGCCGAGTTCGATCACCGATTTGCCCGTGAGCTGTTCGACATCGGTCACCAACAGGAGCTCAAGTCCCGTATAGCGATTGGTGACGTCTTCGTCCGTGTCTTGCACGGAGGCCGACTGGAGTTGCAACATCGCTCCTTCGAGCCGAAGGGAGGTTCGGTCGCCCATCGTGTCTCGGTTCGTCTCGAAGACCTCGAGTGCTGCGACGATCGCTTCATGGATCTCGCAGGTCGCGGGGACGAAATCGATTTGCTTAAGCTTGGCCTGGATGGCTTCGTCTTCGGCGCCAGCGGAACTGCAGAGATCGAAGTCAGGGTAGGTCTTGGCCGCCTCGATGGCGTCGGTCTGGTCGAGGCCTAAAATCGCCACCGTCCGTACCGCATCGTTGTGCTTCATTTCCTCGCCGCCGAAGAGCATCACGACGTTGGCAAATGGAGCGCTTTGGGAGAGTTTTGCGACCACGCTTTCTTCGCGCACGATCACCTGCATGTCGTTGATCACGACCTCATTGCAGATATCGGTCGGGGCCGGCGGTTTGAGCGGAGCCTCGTCCGCGCCGCCCTTCGTGCCCATGGGTTCGCCGCCATCGGCCGACGACGGTGGAGATTCATTGCGGCAGGCGAGGGGTCCGACCAGGAGCAGCGCCAGCGCGAGCGACGAATGGAAGTGCCGGCAAAATACGTACATGCTCTCACCCTTCAGATCGAAGAGTATAGCAGGTCGCCTTCGGGCCTGCGCTGCTGGCGCGTTGGGCGTGTGGTTTGATTGCCCGTTCTTTGGCTGGCGTTCAGCCGAAGAACGGGCTCAGGGATCCGTCCATGCGAGGGATCAGTCATGCAAGGCGATCAAGGGATCCGTCCAGGGGGTGTACCAGGGAAAGCCTGGATGAGGAGGAAGTGATGACCTAGATGTGCTCGGCGGGAGTCATGATCCGCTCTCGGGACCGCTACGGCGCCAGCTGCGGCGTCCGGTCCCCTTGAAATACACGGAGTATTCCGGCGGAGGCCGTCCTTGCATCTGGCATCGTATC
>Ga0224501_10000974_pt1 | contig 21935 bp, 14 predicted proteins | sample SF_Oct11_sed_USG_4_FD_169105 | JGI IMG/M metagenome (GOLD analysis project Ga0224501, IMG submission 169105) | Sediment microbial communities from San Francisco Bay, California, United States - SF_Oct11_sed_USGS_8_1 | ecosystem: Environmental > Aquatic > Marine > Sediment | place: USA...
ATAACCAGTTGGCAAAAATTGGAAACTTTGGGTTAACATTAGTCTGCTCATTCCATTGATTCTTAATTCCTGTTTAGATGGAATCAACATTCACGAGAGGCTTTCAGTTTTCACTTTCTTGGCTCAGGGCCGCTGTTATAGAAGGCGCCCTCGACGAGATGGCGGATTAAGATTTTGATATAGCTTGGAAAATTTCACATCCGGGCCTGGCTCACTGGAATTATAAGTTTGTGGAGTGAACAGATTTCAGTTTAGCCAACCGTCACTGTCTGAGTAGATGCCTATATTGTTTCAGGTCAGGTCCTGAATCACAGAAACTTCCCTCATCCAGCTATTAAGGATAGGGATGTAAGCTTCATAAATCTGGAGCTCGCTGAGCCCTCTCTCACAACAGCCAGTATTGAAAGCATCAAACGGGCGGAGACAGGCTCACAAAAGGCAACGGTAAGCATCTTCCTAATATCGTATCAGTGTTCTACTGTCTAGTGTATAATCATGCAGCCACATGTAGAAATGAACCACAGTGATTAACAAGGCGTAAACTTCTTGCACATTCACCATAGTCCGCAAGTCAGCCAGGTCAACCAGCTGCCGCCGATCGTATCCAGTATTGGGTGCAGGTTGAGAGGTAGGAGAAAGTAACCTGAGTCTGCACTAAACATATGTTTATTATAATCTTGCGAGTTATTCTCTCTTGTACAGGTTTTCGTCGCGGTCGCTAGAGGGGTGAGTCAGCAGGATGGAGCTGATTCTCTAACACTGAATGGCACCTACTACTATCAACCGATATCAAGATATCCCAGGTTCTCTGTGGTTCTGCTTCTCTTCGATCAGGACCAGGAGATAGAGGAGAGACACCCTCTGAAAAAGGTGAAGCTTTCTTATTCATACAGTGCTTGGAACAATAAAGCATTGTTGATGAATTCAGCACCTGAAACTCAGCGGGTTTTATCGCTTTAGGAATTACCAGTGGATGTAAAGTCAAACTCTCCGACAAAACCAATTGATGCCAGCAATCTCTGTCGACTGGGAGACTCCATACAATTCTGGAATGAGACATTCAGTCAGGTAGGGCAAACAATAAAGGTCTGTATTCAGTTATACAGCCGGCCTCCACCTAATTATACAGCCGGCCTCCACCCAGTTATACAGCCGGCCTACACCCAGTTATACAGCCCTCCACCCAGTTATACAGTCCTCCACCCAGTTATACAGCCGGCCTGCAACCAGTTATACAGCCCTCCACCCAGTTATACAGCCGGCCTCCAGCCAGTTATACAGTCCTCCACCCAGTTATACAGCCGGCCTACACCCAGTTATACAGCCTCCAGCCAGTTATACAGTCTTCCACCCAGTACTATTGGCCGCCACCTATATGGCTGCCGAAAATCAGACTAGTGGAGTAACTCGGTTCCTATATAGGCTGAGAATGGTCTGTTATGTCAACATATTTGTTGTAGGTCACTGGAAAGGACATCAGCGCTACCAAACTGGCTCGTTTCAAGCCAGCAGTTGTTCAAGCAATCCAAGGTAACATGCCGGATCAGACCCTCTGTACCAAGCTGGAATCACTTTGTTCACAAGAAACATGTGTTAGTAGTTGCCGGTAGTATTTTTCAGAATCTTTTACAGGGGTCGGGGATGTAACCAATACTGATGCTATACTTACTACGAAACTCGATACATTCTGGTCACAAAGAACAGGGGAGGCAATTTACAGGTAAATTGTCCTGGTGTGATCAATGGTTAAGCTCTGCGCTGAGGATTATTTTCATCAGTTTTACTAATGTACAATTTGCCCTCCTATTAGAGGCAATGATCTGTATTCAGTCAAGCACAGTCTCTAGAAAACAGTGCCAGCCAACATCATAACATCTCAATCATAGACCAATTACTTGGATCTGCAATCTATGGGTCGCAGATTTCGAGTCTCACTGACGGCGGGGTGTTTTTCTGGTGCGGGCCTTTAGCAACCCCTCACTCCAAATTTCTAGCGTGGGTTAGGAACACCATGGTAATATAATATCAGTGGATAAGGGTTAAGATCACTTCACGGTTGTCAAAGATCCACCTCTCCCGTCTCCTTGAGAGAAGCTGAAGCTGATGACATGTAAACAAATGGCTTAGGTTGATTGACCCCCAACCTGTCAGGATCATCCGTTCAGTCTTGGAGCCAGTTCTTCACGATGAATCAGCGGGTGCTCTGGAAAAGCGAAGCTAGTCCTCGCCATAGTCAGCTTCTACTATGCCAACCCTGCATAGCCTGCAACATCGTTGCTATGGTATAGTTGAATAACGACTGATGCCAGGCATTCATTCATTCGTTCATTTATTCATTCATTCAGACGCATTACATTCAAGTGGCAACATATTCGGTTGTCTCAGTCAGTACCTCGGTATTATTTCGTTGACCTAGATGCGAGTACTATCCACACCTAACCTGGATACCTGCATATCTTTATCTACATGCAGCTGTGTGATTTATAGATACATTGGGACAGAGAGTGGTGTATTCCGCATATATCCAGGCTTACCAATGTTGGATGACAGCTTTGAAGTGAGAGATCAGCCATGGTATAAGGAGGCTCTCTTCTCTAAGAGGAGATACATGATAACTAGAGCAGGATACAGTCCTTCGGGCAGGTCTGATCTGCTCACCATCAGCCGGGCCATAATCAGCCCCACGTGAGTTAATACGAGACATATAACCCCACACCACACAATCATTAATTTGCACTATTATACACACCACACAGCCCTTCACACTACATACTGCACCACTATTCCCACTAGTACACTACAACATGCTTCTCACCTCTCCATATGATAGCTATGTGTATTACAGACACACATTGAGTTATGAATATTGTGTTTGAAATCACAAAACTCAAAGGACTTCAAGAATGTTTCTGTGATTATTTGAGGTTTTCTTTAAGTAATACTTCCTGTGACAAAATTTGGGTCTTAGGTCCTCTACTCAGAGTAAGTTTTTTAGTAAACCCATCTAGGTAGGTATCCCAAGAGACATATTTCGTTGTGCCTTCATTAATCTAATTATCTCTGTTACACCTCTTTAGAATAAGCCTAGACATGATGAGTGGCAGTTGTAACTTTTTTTTATCCATAGTAATTACTAATTTAGTCATTATATAACGGTGAAGCAAAATTTAAAACAGCAAGCAGGGGTGTTGGATTCTATTGCCATAGTTTCTTTTTGAGCCGAGAGGTGATAAACAAAAGTATAACTGTCAGGCATCATGTCTAGTTAAATAAGCAGCCTTTTTAGGAACATATCTCTCTTTCCCCATTTTAAACTTAAAACCCTATAGGTGGCATTTAAATCAGTAAGACGTGCCCCAACTAAAAAGCTGCGCTCAGCCTCGATTCGAACTTAAGTCCAAACACAGAGTTGCTCTCTAGGTGCAGCACATCCTAACTGATAGAGGGTTAGGGCCCGTTAAACTAAGAATAAAATAAGGTTTGAAGTCAGACGTAGTCCTTCTGATTTTCTACTTTATAGCCTGTGGATTCCCATGAGCTGTAGAAGTGATTGAGCCAATCAGCAATTTTATTCAGCATGCTAGAACCGCCAGTTTCGCATGAAACAGCTATGCAGATTCGCAATGCGATTTTTCGCGTAACATTAGTATCGATTTTTCCGCGATTTTTTCTCAAATTTTTTCCATTGTGTGGCAGGCCCTTAATTTAGTTTACTGGATTGACAGGTAGGGTTAAAGTGTATAAGAGATTGCATCGGATTCACATACAGCAAAAAGACAGTGGGCGTGAGTCAAACTCTTTGTACTCTCCAGGGAAAAGTTGTTGACTTAGCAAACTAGCCATGTGCTCCTACCACTTGCGGGCAGGCATTCATGATGTCATAAGGCTAGGGCGTGGAGAATCCTGTGGTTACCTATTAGTCAGTTCATTGCTCATGCGTATCAATGACAGTTTGTACTCAATAGCCCCCGCTAATGGGGGACGATCGTTGTAACCGGTATCTTGCTAAGTGAGATCAATCGGTGGCCATGCTGTCTCCAAATTATCTTTTCATATTTTGTATTCTCATCAAAAATTCACAAAAGATGGCTTATATCGTGGACCTTAATGTAAAAAAAGACTTCTGGTCTTATTTAAGCTATCCATGTAAAATCAAATATCAAATATTATGAATACATTTTACATTAAGTAAATTTTCAAACAAATTGCTAAAACATCAAAAACAACTTCATTTTCTGTTTAGGTCATATAAGCCTATATAGTGAGTCAGCAGCTTGACTACCGGATCCGTGTTAGATAGGGACGAAACCGACGGAAATCTCTAAGCTCGGCCCACTATCGTATTGTGTCATGCTTTATCAGGCATTTGAGGCAGCAGGTTTTGAGCATGATCTTCCAAGAAATGAGATCAAAGGTAGATTGTGAGACCATTTTTTTTCAGTACATTTACATTTTAGGGTATCGTTGTCATTATTGGTTCCAATCCACTCCAAGTGATCAACCATAAAGTAGCTTATTAGGTTGCTAACCATTATCTATATTTATCCAAGACATTATAGAAATTAAAGTATCACTCACCGAAACAAACAGTTACAGAGCACCAGAGTGGTTGAAAAGCGTACTAAGGTTGTAGGAATAGCAGGATAAAAAAATGAATATAGTATTGTATAAAATCTGCTTTACATACTGCAGTTGTTTTTCATTTTTTTGTGGTTATATGTTTTTGAGAATAGGTTACAAACCAGTATTAAATCATTTGTGAAAAAGGTGTGTAATAGGTGATATCACAGTCATCTGTAGGAACTGTCTTTTGTGTCTTTGCTGTGATATCACCGATGTCCTTCCAGTGTCATTCATTGTCCTTCATTTCCATATCCTGGTGTGGTATAATGTATAACATATAGTGTAGCGAGTATAGGGTATATGTGTACTTGAATAGATTAATGACTGGTTAGCATCCTTTGCTATAAAATAAAATATGAAGTATAACAAGTCATGTCACGCACATAGGGGAGGGTGACAACGTATCAGAAGGGAATGTTACGTAATAATCTATTACATAACACTTCCTTTATATAAGTTCAGTTTTTAAACCAATAATTACTATTTTACCTGAAAATGATTTTCCAGCACAGCCTACTAGATAGACGTAAAAACTCGATCTTTAGTTTAGGATGGAAAATCCCTTGGGATTTGCCAGGTTCTTTCTCAAATAAACCTGAGGTCTTTAAACCACTTTTATCTCATTCGTGGGTGTACATTATTACTGTTGACCGTGCCATTGAATAGATCTCATTATTCCGCTGCTGCAGCTGGTATTTAGACAGGCAACCTATCCGCTACCTCTACCACACTATCCTGCTGATTTGCTGATTGGTTGCTACCTCCACCACACTATCCTGCTGGTTTGGTGATCGGTTGCTACCTCCACCACACTATCCTGCTGGTTTGGTGATTGGTTGCTACCTCCACCACACTATCCTGCTGGTTTGCTGCTTGGTTGCTACCTCCACCACACTATCCTGCTGCATGGTTTGCTGATTGGTTACCTCCACCACACTGTCCTGCTGGTTTACTGACTAGTCGTTATCCCCATCATGTCATTCTGCTGGTTTGCTGATTGATTAGAGTTGCAATGTTGTAGTGGTGGACTTGTTGGTGTATCTGCCGCGGATATGCCGGTAACGAGCATTCAGACAACGATAAAGAATGCTGATGTGCGGTGCAGGACTGGTGGCACCTGCTACTTACTGGATCACAGCGGGTATACAATAGTTTAAATCACTTGATCAATAAAAACACATTCTTTTTGATTTAAATGTTAAAGGTAGAAGTGAAAGTTTAAAGATCGCAACTGACAGGAAATGTAAATTAGAAGACAGTGAAATCTGTTCCTCTTACCTACATTTAATGTAGGGTTTCATACAGGCAGAATTAATCTTAAAAGGCAAAAATCTTCTGGATGGTTGATTCTTGTTGGCCTGTCTCATTCTGTGTGAATTGTGATTATCGTTATCATTTGGGTAGGTACATGGTAACAGAAGAACCAACAAAAGATGGGATAATGTGGAAGCACATTCACATCTCAGACTTACTTCCATCAGTAAGTGCGAGCTTAGCCAAGAACAGCTCGGTTATGCAGGTTAGTCTATAGTCTCACTAATTATAGGCCCCCCCTAAAGACTCGCCACTTACTGAGGAAATAGGCGCCCAACCTGGTCTAAACGATACAGCATAAATTCCCAGCCTAGAAATTAGGGTCAGAGCCATTCATGCAAAGCTCTGTTGGAATTAGGGTTGGAAATGTCAAATACAATTCGATACTCGTTACCGTTACTCGTTCAATTTTATGGAGCGAAAACGGTAACGATTAGCCCATGAAGATTCAGTATCGAAATCAGTATCGTTTATAATCAGAGTGCATTTTGAGACGCTCATTCTCTCAATAACTGGCTCACCTGCATTCAATGGTTATGAAGTTTGTAAGTACCAAACTAAAACAGCTAACTGCTAGTACTAGCTAGTAACTTAGGTATAGTACTAGTAGTAGCTATGGACTTTCACGATATTGAATGGTGTAAAAACAGTACAACCTATGAACTCTGAGCATCCTAGTTAGCATAATTGGTTGCAAGAACTCCCAAATAATTGAAATCCATTCACTCGATGATGATATTCTTGTTTACTTTTTACTTGTATGGCGTTTTTATGCCACATCCACTGTAGATGTATCAGGAACGTATTCGTTCCTTTCTCTGAGAGTTTCCGGTAATCGTAACTGGCATACAGAAAACCAGTGTATGCCCTGTTTCAGAATATTGATTACAAAAAGAGAACTTTTCCAATCCTGTTTCGCTTGGGTTTTTGGTTGTTGGTGGAGAAGCTATACCGATAACTCCCCCATTTATATATATCGATGATTGCCATGGGATAATCAGGTGCCTGCACAGTCGGTCTCATTGATTTAGGATGGATTCAAATCAGTTGTGACCATCAGAAGGTATTGCTCCGAAAATGGCCCGATTACAGTAGAGTTATTTATTACATTGCAGTCTCTGTGGTGTCGTCAGATAAGAGGGAGAAGAAGCAACCAACTTTTTCACTCAATCTCATCTACCTATGGCCATACCTATGGACTAACCGACTATTGTCAGAAATACTCCATGTCCCAAATCAAAGAAACGAACCTTCACCTCCTGGTGCTGACTGGATTACCACGGTGCACATCAACTACTACTCTGACTTGCAGCTGCTCAGCGGAGCGATGCAGTAGCTGCAGTCAGAATACTACCTGCCAGGTGAGAAGCCAGAAACTCCCCTACTTGGATCACATCTCAGACTTATAGGATGAGATAGTTTACTTTACTCACTACTTGCTATAAAACAAAATGTTGATGAAAAAAAGGTACGCAACTAAAACTCAGGTGGGCAATACCTGGTGAGAGAGGCTAGGAGAGCCCGGTCTTTTATTGGGCCAGACCCTGTAATAGCCGCACACAGAACAGATTTTGGATTGATTACATAGACATGTGTTTATGTGGTGGGTCTACAGTTTGAGCTAAATCAGAAGTTGGTTATCATGAAATCTCACCGCCCCCCCCACCCCTCTCCCAGTACCCATATCACTAGCCACATTTACCTTGTAGTGCCCATGCATTTGTGATGTCGGTGCTGATCTCTGTACGGAAACATTTGATGTGAAGTTTCCTGCCATACCATGCCCAGGTAAGCTGGTTTTTGTTTCCTTAGGACTATGACTGTAATCCTACTACATTTACTACCAGTTTTTTTTTAAGTTGCATTTCATTGCCATTCCACTAACGCTGTCCACTGTACATATACATGTATAAGTAAATGTAACGCATGGGCATCTGGCGCAGTAAAATGATGTATCTGTGGAGAATGGAGAACAAGACTAATTATGTCAATTCACAGAACTGCTATCCTCCGTCTGAAGATGAATTCAAAACATGCAAGATTAATCACTACAGTGACAGAGCTCTATACCTGTGTAGTAGTAGTATTCCAATGTGACACGCTGTTTGTAACCAAATCTGATTACTTGAGAGGATATCATTCTCATCCTAAATAGACCATTATGCTCTATTCTCTATTCAACTATAAATATGTGATATCTGTATGTATTATGCTTTATCTCTTTAGCTCCGTGGTACCCTGTTAAAATGAAGAATTTTCCGCAGTCTGCTAATGTAACCTTGCCACTGTGCCCCCAGCCATGCTCTCTGCGGTAAGTTTTCCGAATACGTCGCTACGCACTCAGTCAAACTAATCTCTGTTTTATAGTTTTAACACATTGAAATTTATCTGCATTTGCCATCCTGGTTTTTTTCCTTTCCTAGAGAAGAGTTCAAAAATTGGCCTGCTGAATCTTTGAATGCGCCTGTCTCAGAATGTGTTAATTGCCACCTCCCTTTACTTGCCCCCATGATCGCAATAGATTGATGAGTTCTGAACTGGGAATCCAACCTGTCACTTCTGTGTGCTATCTAGTGGGCCATTACTTCACCCCAACTACTCCGCAATAAGGGCTGATGCACTCGAGTTGGTGCCCCTTTGATGTGTTGTTGTAGAATCAACGAATCGGCTTGCACACAGTCAGCAGACTGCAGTTGGTGTAATAATACAGCCTACTCATTCTGCGCTGCAGACTGTGTGAATCTCACCCCAGTCACATCTACAACTACGCTGCCCCTGACCTACAGTTACAAATCATCCACTACACCTACAACCTGGGTGAGTTCTAAACTCTATCATGCCATAGAGTTAACCTGAACAGAATTACCCTCCCAGAGAGTTACCCTATCATAGAGTTATCCTACTATAGTTACCTTCATGGGATTTAGTCTCTCTAGACATACACCAGTTTTCTGGCATAGGCTTATGGGTGAGGTTGGTCAAACAACGGAGTTCTCTCCTTGTATTTCTCCTTTCGCACCGCTCCTCCCCCCCTTTATGCAGGAGAGCCAGGGTTAACCACTACATAGGACAGATTGATTATACTATGAGTTATCCTCCCAGTGAATCATCCCTGTATAGAGTAATCTTATAAAATTACTCTCCCATAAAGCTATAATACTGGTCAGGGAGTTTGCTTCCCCCTGAGCTACCCTCCCAAGCCTCTCATACGAGTCCCCGCATACAGGGGTCACTCTTCCATAGAAGGAGAGTTTGTATATGGTAGAATGACTACTAGGATGTGATGCAAGGAGAGAGAAAAGTAACCGTCAGTATCACACAATGTGGGCACCTTTTATCGAATGATATTTTTCAATTAAAAAATGAGATTTTATTAAAGTAAACCCACGACAAATTTAGCTAATAGGGTCGCAACTAGTCAGTGAACACCCTGTCCTCTCGAAGATTGGTCGAAGAATTCGGTCGCTGTATAAATCGCTTTTGAGTTTTTTTATGTCTGGTAGGGGACAGTAGATCAAAGTCAAACAACCATCTCATCTGTCTCTACAACTCAACACGCTACAAGAAACACGAATACAACATCACAGAGCACACCAATCCATGGAGCTCAAATGGACTACACCACAGATCGTATTAGCTCGACTTCAGACATACCCACGAAGACAATGGTTTTAGACAATCAGACAGGCCCAAAGGGTCAACCAGCCCACACCCCCACCCCCACCCACCTGAACCCACAAAGATCCTTCCAGAGGACTTCAACTACTATCGTACCCTCTCAAACAGACTCAACCAGCCACGGTCATTTCCTCACGGGGTCTAGCACCAACGGGTCCACCAAGATGGGTTCAACCAGTCAGAGCACCCTTCCACCGGGTTTGACCAGCCAAACCTCAGGACCCACAACACCAAAACAGGTGAATGAGATGTTGATGCCATTTTAACACACTCTGAAAATATTAGAGCATTTCAGACTCTTCGCATCTTGTTACCGTCTGTTTCACAGCATCCAGTATAAAGATGTAACTCCTGATACAGGCTAGCAAACCTTACAAAGCAAAAATTGAAGATCTCTCCAAAAACACAGATTATATCAGGATCTACAGCATATCGAGAAAGATCACAATTTTGCTACTTTTTTACACTTTTTTTCAGAGAGCTTCAACCATTCCTACTAATAAGAAGGCTCAATCAGTTGGTAATTTCCCACCCCCACCATCTACAAGTACAGCATACCCACCTGTGGTGAGTTTATACCAACCCCAGCTTGGCACTGTACATGCACTCATACTGCATGTCTTAATCGAGTGACCTGAGTATATCTCCAGAGCTGGCTATAAGCTGGAGAACCTGGACACTTGGCAAATTCTCCGGCTGCAGCTAATTATTTAAATTTATCAGCCCATCGCATTGATATAATTTGCAACTATATGAATTACAGGTTCCCGTCGTGGCTGGGTGCGAGCGGAGAATAAAGCAATTGGAGGAGGATAAGACTAAACTGGCAGTCGGCCTTGGTGTCCCACTGGCTGCTCTTGCTGCCTTCAGTGCTGCCGCCGCATTCGGTAATGTCGCTGAGTCAGCTGTCTTGTATTACACCTGTCATGTTGTTTTCTATTCCAACACTTTACCCTCTGGAGCATGAAGTGCAGTTGTCGCGGTATACTTACAAATCAAAATCAATACTGTCAAGTGTTTATCTAGTAACGAATTCTAGTGTATGTGTTTTACAATAGTTGTCTATGGGATAGCAGTGCAACAAAATACTCTGTGTGAGACTTACCAATTCTCCGACCAACTAAACAGCCACAGGTTTCATGGTCGGATTTTTGGACTGCCAGTCTAGATGTTTGGATCAATAGGAAATGGGGCTTCTAAATTTACTTTTTCAATGAAGACAAGATTTAAATCTAGCTAATGTTGCAAATGGCATTGTTGGTTTCATTTAGTTGACTGGAGAGTTAGTTAGTTTGTCAGTAAAACTGAGTTCTCTCGTGTTTCGGCCTCACAAACTTTGGCCCTCATTTATTAGTTTGTTGTTTCGCAGCTCTACTAAGGAAACCAGGCCCACTTACAGCTGTTGAGCAACCTAAGCCAATCAGGCCAACCGAATCCTTCCAACCCAACATCTACAGAGCATCAATGGGAGATTCACTCATACCTACTGTGGGCCAAACGGGGGTCCAGCTTCACCAGTGGAACAGTCATTAAACTCCGAATTAATTTTTTGCCACACTCAAATACCATGACTGAACTCTGGGTGGCATCATCCCATACTGATGTAATACACTATACCCTGTTCTGCCTACTGAAGGCAGTGTGTGGAGATATGAATTTGAAACTGGTGTATTTTTGAATTATTTTTATATTATTCATAGTAAATGGCTAGAAACTCTATATTGAGCTGTGTGAGCAAAAATAAAGGTATGCGTAATGAACACAGCCATGGCTAATCGCTTTCACCATCGCTAGGCAAATTAAACATAACAGGTGTTTGCCCCATCTCCGCACCTTTATCAAAGCTTTTATGTGATGTGCTGTCCTCTATGTCGCAAGCTGCATCTCCTTCACTCAGAATCACGGGAAGAGGCCAGCGATGTGGGCTGTCATGTCCGGTAAGCGTAACTTGTGGCACAAAAGGTCGGGCAGGTTTATCTTTTGCTACATTAGCCGCGGGCTCTACATCACTTCGATAGGGTGGCAGTGCGACTGACACCTTTGGTTCATTATGGAGTGAACCCAAAGATGCATGATGCTCTGTCCGCCGACGATTGAATTCTATCAGTTGCTCTGAGCTAGTCTCTTGATGCGACCCTCGTCTTAGATTGGTTAAGCTGTTACAGAATGTGTTGTCTTGCGCCTCTCCGGACGGCATATTAGTGCCATGCTGGTTCACCAGATCATGACACATGTCTGCTGAGCTTTGTGTTCTTCTGCTCATGAGACCAGTGATGGATGGCACGAGGAGTAGGTGGTTTATTGCGCTCTTACATCGCTGCATGTTAGGACTGCCCAGCTCTGTGCGTGACCCTGCCCCTCTGTTTGTGCAAGCGTATGTCTCGCAGTCCTTGGTGAAAAATCCTTTAACAACGGTGAGGAATTGGCTTCCAGCCTCTTTACTAGGTGCCTCACTTGTATCTGAGTCAGAGTCTGAACCCGAACTATCGTTATCTCCACTCGTCTCATGCTATAACAGAATATGAACACACTTACTGCAGCGCAAGCAGTGTTGATAGTACAAATAGGTCATCGGCCTGCGCACACACACACTCACTGACTGGGAAGGATGCCTCACCTGAAAGACCGACTGGATGCCATGAACATCATCTAGAAGACTTTCTCGGGAAGCTACTAGGTTTGGGTTCAGACCCATAGTATGCAATCTCTTAGCGGCGATTGTTTCCAGGGTTCGTTTCATGACAGGATATGCCTCCAATATCTTATCGAAGTGGTCCTTGGACAGAGAGAATAGATTGCAGTATGCAGCCGCTCTCACAGAGGCCAGTCGCTTCTTTCGTGTGAGCAGAGCAATCTCTAAAAAGGAGATCGCATGGCTCGTTAAAACAATGCAGCGTAACCGAGACACTGTGACCGATATTCATACCAGCCTTGGCAATGCAATAAAGGCTGACCTAAATTTCAAGGACCTTGACTAATTCTTACAGTCGGGTGATAATTAAAAGCCACTTCGCCTATGCTGCAATTTCAGAACACCCTGCCAAGTCCGGCGCGTAACATTTTCCTTATAATTGAATTTCTTTTTCACTGGTATAAATTTATAGTTTGAAAAATCTAAGGAGACTGGATTCAGTTTTAAATATTTTGGCCCCTGATTCTTCAACCATCTTATTTAGCAGATCTCATTATCTCATATCTAAAGTGCATTTCTGTTTAAAAGATATGAAGAATGCAAAATCTTACCTCCAAAATAGGAACCATCCCCGAGGCGTGTAACTACTTCGGTCTTGTCATCAAGTATCTCAACTAGCCCTATAAATGGAGAGATAGTGCGGACTTAATGCCTTGTTGCGAATCTCAGGCTGCTTTGCAGAATATTGACACTTATCAAAGACAGGTTTCTCTGCCCTACAATCTGTTTTCATTGCAGCTTATCCAGTCATTCGAACACTGTCTATATTCTCGCCTTTGTGACCATTCTCATCCCAAGGCATAGCATTTAATTAGATTTAGTAGACTAAAAGAGGAATAATGCCAGTTGGCCGACTAGTGGATTAAGTGACAGCGCTAAGATGGCACCGCCTCGATCATACCTTCCTGTATAAAAAACATCCTGTCTCCTTTTGTATCAGTTTGGATGATAATGTCTCCTGGCTGAAACATTTCAAACTCCAGTTTAGTTATAACCGCAGTTACGAAGCTTGAGTCGGCATTTACGAAGAACGGTACATTCTTGATGAGCTCTTTGCAGTTGTGATAGATGATATCCTATGGGACAGAGAGTGAGTACATTGTATTTTACAGGAACCTGACCTGTATCTTAAGGGCAAATAGGAAATTACCTATGATAGCTGTGGGATCAATTCACCAACTAAACTCAGAGTACCAAAATAGCACTCACCATTCGTAGGCAGTCAGATATCTCAGTCAGTATCGACCCTTCATTAAATAATTTGCCTCCGAAGCGATGATCGTAGTAATCAGTGATTCGCCTTCTTAGGTCCATCGGTAGCTTTCTATAGATCATGTATTCATTCACCTGCTGTAACTAAAATTACCCAACGAGGCATGAGCAGTTCTTGTTATAACTGCACAGCGATCTAAATTTATTTTATTATAAAGAATGTAGGTATCTCCGCAGGAAGCAACTGTTGGCTTTGTCTGCTCTCTGTTTTTAGTAATGTACTTACATGATCTCTGAACTGCCTGCTCGATGTATCAAACGATTGGATAAGGGTGGTGGCGTGGCCAATGAACAGTGCGTAGCACGTCGCTCCTGCTAGCATACTGGCTATGGTTAGCCAGGTGTCAGTCATATTTCGTGGAGGATATTGGCCATAGCCTATGCAAAGCATGTGGGACAGAGCCTTGAATAGAGCCCTGCTATACTGCTCCCACCAATGACTTTTCTGTAAGAGAAGATAAATATTACTGCCCTACAGGGCCCAAATAACCTCAGCAGAACAATCTCTGAGTCATAACCTTAATATTATGAGTCTAATCTCGCTCTGCCAGGAGCTTTTCTTTGGTGGTTCAATTCACTCATGTGACAGTTTTCGGATTACCACTGTAAAAATAGAAGTTGATCCCATCAGTGGATAGAGGTCGAGAACATTTCATGCAATGCAAACCTCTGCATCTCATGTAATGCAACCCACCTCTGTATCTCACGCAATGCAACCCACCTTTGCATCTCATGCAATGTAATCCACCTCTGCATCTCATGCAATGCAAGTATTGTAGCCAGACCTACCAACTGCCAATATATATAAAACCAACTGCCAATCATTTGCTGCCACTACCTGGAGATGACTGGCTGGCTGACTGGCTGGCTGACTGGCTGGCTGGCTGGCTGGCTGTCATTGACCCGCAGACAATATCCTGAGACTGCCATTGACCTAAAGACACTAGCCAGTGACAGCCAACCATCTATAAACACTGTCCTAAGATTAGCACAGACCACCAGACACTGTCCAGTGACTGTCTATCACCAACAAACACTGTTTTGCATCGTCAATCACCAGTGTCGAGCACTGACCTGAAGATTGTTGAGTACAATCCATGAGTCCTCAGGAAGGCCTTGTATAACGGGCACGAAGAATTGGATGCACCCACTCCAGTGTCCCATCAACACCATTACGCATATCAGATTGAAGAGTTTTACCACTATACTGGCCAGACTGAAAAACTGCAAAGATTATCATTGATTACATGATCGGACTTATAAATCTATAATGTGTATAAGCTGAAAGGTACGGAAATAGGCAGGATAGTATAAGAATAGACTGCACATACAGCAGTGCTTCTTCACAAGAATAGGCTTTCCGTAGAGAAAATTGCTTGAAGCGAGATAATCCAACTTCACTCAAAAAGTTTTATATAGTAGTCGTTGTTAGTAGGCTGATATCTACATACCTCCTGCCAGAGACGGACATACCGAACCAGACGAGAGATTCGTAGGAGACGGAGAAGCTGTAACAGCTTAGCCAGACGGAGTATTCTAAGAGCCCTTCCCGCTGAGTACGACTGCCCTTCTATCGTTAGGAAAACGTAGTCAAGTGGCAGACTGCTCACAAAGTCAATAACGAACCAGGACTTCAGATACTTGATGGAGATGACTTTAGGATCTAGAATAACGCTACCATGCGATTCATCGTCTATCAAACCTGTAAATAGATGGTACCAGGAATTAATAACAATCTGTTACGCGCTGGTATTGATCTGTGATCACCCTCTGTGATTCTAATCCTCCATTGGGAATTTTTTATAGACACCTCATTTAAGATAATTTTGTTATTCCACCAATTTATCAAAATTATATCATCTTTTACGCTTTCATCCACAGAATAGATGGTCCAGAAAGTACTTATACCTGTTCTGAAGTTAATGACGATGTCAAGGATGAACATGGTGTCACAGGTGATATTGAAGATGATCCAATGGACGCCGGGGTCATCGTAGAAAAAGGCTATGCTGACTGGAAGAACCACCAAATTCGTAATAAGAAATATTAGCATTAACAGGTCCCAGTATAATCTGTAAATAAAATATAACCGATCAAGCCTAGCCACTTTATAACTCTAAACCAGGCCCAACCAAACTCAACCTTTTGCTACCCTTTACCACCGAAACCCACCCTATCCTACACCCGGCTGTTTCCTAATATTGTACTCAATCCTGCACACCTGCACTAGAAGGTATTCATTGTGAGGGGGCTGTTAAGATGTACAATTATCTAAATGAATTATTTCCATACTGTTCCTCTATACTTACCATAGAATTGACTGTGCACTTCAATCAATAAAGGCAGTCTATCGACAAGTAAAAAATTACCATGCATCTGGCTCGTGAAATCAATGCTTCTAGCCTTAAATCCGTTTGCCATACATGTAATTTCAATCAAGTAGCTATTATTGTAGTCCGATGTTTGACAAAATGCGTGATCAATAAAACAGCTATGTGACAAGAAGCCTGATGCAAAACATACATGCATACAATGCATGAAAATGGGCTGAGTTGGAGCTGTTATATCCCCATATTATGCCTCTGTGGTCAGAGTCAGCATTTGGATAAGAATGTGCCTCGGCTTAATGTAGTTACCAGAGCTGCACCACTCCATCCACTTGGCACATCATGAGTGAGAAACTCTAATTTGGTCCTCATAGAGGAACACACCCTCAAGTGGATTCAAGTGCTGCGTGGTTACAGTCCCTATTAATCTACAACATGCCTCTCTCTACATGTATTACGCAGCTTCTGAGAAAGTTGACATTCATGGCTATTGACCTGTAGTAAACTGCTAATCCAGGTGAAAAGAATTATTGATAAGATGGAAATAATCAAAGCCCACATGCAGAGAGTCACTTCATATTAATTCAGTTTCATTTCGTGACAAACTTGTGTGCATACTGGTGTTACTTATTCTAGTTCATGTCCTGTGTACCAGGGGTAGGGGATGACGATACTGAATTTATGTATTCATCAGAAAACCTGTCCATAGGCTACAGATGAGATCGCAGATGTAGCAGCGCAAGGCGATTAAGAGTTCTTAGTTTAACAGGAAACAAGGACATTAAATTTCACCTGACGAAACATGAAAGCATTGATTTGGTTTTTTGGTATGACTTCGTTACTGTTATGGTGAGCTGCCGTATTGCATAGGCACTTGTTATGGTGAGCTGCCGTATTGCATAGGCACTTGTTGTTCTCACCAGTAATGGCTTAGCATGGAGCACCCCGAGTGGGTCAGTATCAATGCTGCACCTCATAGTGAGGCTAGCTTTTTGTTTCGAGAGCTATTAAATTGAGGAGGCCAAACTCATTAAGGGAAACCACCGTGACCGGGATTTAAACCCAGGTTCTCACATTGTTAGCCCAGCACTTTACCACTGAGCCTAGTGAGTTGCTGGCATAGAACTATAAGAGGCAAAGTTAAGTCTATGGCACTGACCCATGTACTGACCGACTTACCATGGGTCAGTGCTCAGCAGGTGTAATTAACTACCCATACTACCCATACATATAGAGGATCAAGAACACTGTCCATACCAATTAATCAGAAATATTGAGCCAACCACTCATGCAGCCTGATGGACGAAATAGTGAGGTTCCCATTTTATAAGTGCATATCTGTACCCCCAGAGAACAACACAAACTTAATATGATAAGCTCGCGCGTTGGAGAGAATAATTTCCACTAAGACATCACATTAGTCTATACCAATGAGTTCAGATGCATAGGGGCCCTGTAGCACAACCTTGGCATAACGAGATAGCTCAGTGGTAAAACATTGCATGGGCTTGTAACCGTGAGAATCCTGGTTCAAATCCAGATCATGGTGGGCCACACGAGTATGAGCTCCTCACATCTTCTCTATCTCCTACTGCTACAACAAGCCTCAGGCTTAGGAGGTCTGTTTAATAGGATGACCAAGTGCCTGAGTATTTAAAAAAATACACAAATGCTTCTGTTTTAGTACTACTCTGACTATCTCTACAGAGAGAAAAGACGCCTCCCTGTGAGAGTCTTACCAACCTGAAGTTACTGCAGGGATGAATTATCCATGATTTCGCTGCCTGCTGTCGTCGTTTTTCCTTGAGCAGCGCATTCCGACTGCCGAACAGTTTCATGGCAAGTTTATTATCTGACGCTTGAAAGAATGAGAAGAGCTGATCCCTCAGTCTGAACTCTGTCGGATGGTGATTGGGTGTGGCAGCGCTCAAACTGCTGCCATTCTCCGGATCCGGAGCGATGAGGTGAGGCAGCAGTGTTTCTGAACTCTCTCCATTCTCCTTGTTCAGTCCACCCTGAGAGGAACCGCAGACTTTACCGTTAGACATCCTGTGGAAACCAAACTCGAGTGTATCAGAGACGCCTATCTCGTGTAGTTTGTCCGGATGACTAGTTGCCCTCATGTTGTAGTTCAGTCTACCAATGGTGGACCAGCTGGTGAACCAACACACTCATTATTGGCTTTCCTAGCAGGCGCTGATTATGTATATAAGTATAATGATATTCAGAAGCATGAAGCTGAATACCATCACCGATTATTGGCTAGCTAAGCGCTAGCATCAGGATGAAATGAAATTTCTATAAATGCCATGCAGAGAGAGATTATCACCAATATTGTATATACCTGCACTACATACCAATTTATGCTAATATTATATAAAAATGCACACCTGGAGTATTGTTACAAATTCAGCCTCACAGCAGCACGGTGATTAAACCTACCACATCTACACCCTCACAGAAAATATATGCAATGCCCGCTAACATTCCTTTCTAAAGTCGGAGAAACGAAACATAAATACTTTTCTGCCGACAATAAAACTTTCGTATGGATTTGTCACCAACACTTTGTTAAGGACAGACAACTCACACTTTAACAGTGATTAGATACTGCCTGGATAGAAAAGAAGGAGCAGACAGCTCTAATGAAGTCAAGACGAGATATTAGCAAAGTGACCTGGCTTTGTCTATCGTTCAAGAAAACTTGGTAACGGAGAGATTTTATGAGGCAGCCCTTTGTTGTAAATACAGCACACTAGTGATTATGGAAATGCGTTTTTCCAGCTTCAACCTAGGAACGACGCGTGGAGAAACTGATTTAAAATGACGGCCATTCATTACCAGTGCAGGCAGTCAACAGATGGCCAACAGTTCCAACATGATTAGGTTTTGTCTGTTTTATATATGTATTTAATTTCACGTGGCTTGGGAATTACAGCTCAATACATTACATTCTCAGTCTTAAAGTCCCTGTGCCGACTTCACTGCTGATTGGCTGCCAGAGACTGCTTGATCTCATCTTTGCTCATACAGCCCCTGAAAATCAAAACGTGGCAGTTTACCTCCCGTAAATTTCAGCTAGAGTCTAGATTAACCCCCCCCCACCCCCTCAACTGTTGAACCATGACAAAATTTCTTATCTTAATTTCATTAGATATACTTACTTACCCCATATTGACTGTGAGCTCCTAAAGTAGTTCCGAGCTCCTAATACCACCGAAAAAGCCTTAGACATATAGGATGGTCTAATACCAGTATAAAACCAGTCATATGGATATGTCCGACATGGGTGCAGATGACAATAGGGTTTAGGAAAATGCAAGTTTAGTAGAGAAAGATCTGCGGAGACTTAACAGAAAGAGATCCATAACGAACAGGAAAAAGTAGAGATGTAAACTGAATGACTAATAATGTAATTTGTAATTGTAAAGTGATGTTATGGACCCAATCGGTTCTTCTAGTGCTTCACTTGCCTACCTGGGCACATGCCGAAGAGCCAGGACAGCTGGATAGTCAGAAGTTGTCTCCACAAAGCAAAATGCAAACAGGAGACAGTTATCAAGAATTTACCGACATGACTTGAAACAATTTCGGTAGATCCATGCGGAGAAGGAGTTATCTGGACCACAGTGGACTAGTTGAATGTGGGCCTTACACTTGGTGGATGAGAAGTTGTCCTTGCAGTGCTTTTCTACAAAATCACAGAAAACTCAGAAGTCACAGGAAAGCTGGGGTGAAGCGATGGCTTAGTGGATAGCGTACTGAGCCCTGTACCCAGGGTCCCTGGTTAGATTTCCCACCGACATGAAGGATGTCACTGAATTTCCAGCTTGGGCAAAAACTTTGTCTTTTGCAACACCCTCGTCGGTTTTGGATCCCGAGTTTAAATAAATGAGGCCCGCACATAGAGTTATCTTCTCTATGGGGCATACAATTGCAAGCAAACGTATGGTGCAGCTATCTCCCTTGTTTATACCTCATACCTGATATGATGGATGGGGGTGGCTTTAATCGGAGTGGATCAAAGTTCAGCTGCCTCAGCTTAATCAATAAATTAAGAAACTCCTCAGTCGCTCTAGTCGTAGAAGCCTAGGGATACAATAAGTGAAGAGGTATTCTGCTGGAGAGTGTGGTGTTAACTGTGATTGAAGGCGAAGCTCAACCGAAAGAACCGCATAGACAAAGGTCAACAGAAGGAATCTATAATATCAGGGAACGGAGGGATGGGATGAAAATGCGAGGAAAGCTGGAATCAACAGAGGTAGATGCCTATGTACCAAACAGCTCTATAGCAAACTGAATTCTGCCAAAGGCAGGTTCTTCATGGTATTATGGGGACTTGAACCTGCAATCTATAGATTGCAAATCCACGCTTTTACTAACGGAGCTTTCACTGTGATACTGTGAATCGATGACTTGGTGGATAGCTACTGGACCGTCAATCTGTGGTACATGGTTCAATTCCCCGTCAGGTCAAAAAAACACTATCATTGGTTTTGGATCCCTGAGGCCCTCCCATAGAATTTGGTTTGGTTTGGTTCAGATCGGTTTCGTTCGGTTTGGTTCATTGTTCACATTCCAACGTTGCACGGTGGACAACAAAATGGACACGTATTACTATAAAAGTTGTAGGCCGGCCAGTGGCGAAAAACATCTTCGTGTTCTGTCTGTTTTACAAATAGGTAAAACATAGTTGTATTAGGTGTTTCTGGTAGATACTATGAAGGTGTGGAGAGAACGGCTAACATCTAGTAAAATCTTTTTGCATAAGTAATCCCAACTTTGTCTCAATGAGCATTGGAATGTCCTTGATGCTATCGCATTCATGTCTATGTCCATGGCTATGATATAATCCAATGGGTTTTCGACATAAACTGAAGCTATGTGGGGGTTGCGCGATGATTGGTCTGGCGGCTATCTACGTCAACTTTGGTGGATGCTGTTTATTCTGGTCTATTGCAGTCTAAAAACCCAGACATGATACTGATTTGATAAAGGTCTGCTATTGACTGGGTTCGTACACTATAGCTTAGTTGTAAGTTCATGTATAGAATGTGTATGAGTCAAGCTGTGTCGTTTCTCATTATTTTATTTGGGAAATATATAGAAATACAGGTAATCATATTGTATATACTTACCGGAGTTGCTTTTTATCCACAAGCAAGTGAAAAAAAACAAAGTTAAGGGTAGTTGCATCCTGACAAAACATGTACCGTTTGATATACGCCCACCTAAAGTTAAGTTATGTACATACTAATCTCCTCAGAAATGTCAGGTGGCATGTCCATAGTGGAGTGAAGTCGCCTTGTTGGATGCCAGATATGATGTTATTCTGCACAAATGTTGTCAGTTTTGGGCAGTAAACAGATTTTACGGTTCAGTAAGACATTAGGTTACCATCATACCATCCAGAGCTACTTATAGATGTGCTTTCGACCTATGGATATAACTTGTACCAAAAATAAAATGGTAATAAATATAGCTGCTCAAGCCTTCGTGTTGGCATCTATGGATGAGCAATTCTCACAGATCACTTTCCCATAAGGCTATCCGGGAGGCTCGATGGTGAAGTGGTAGATTAACCTTAGTGTACTGGATCACAGATCCTGTAGGGTTCCCCGTTCGATTTCCAGTTCAGGCAAAGCTTTGTCTCTCAAAGCACTTTCATCAGTTTTGGATGGCAGTGTTAAACAAAGGAGGCCCGCCCAGTGAATCATCATCTTTATGGGGCAGATGGAGGTAAACAAAAGTTTCCTAATGACTCATCCCGGAAAACTGAGTCAAGTAAACTCCGTAAGGCAATTTCTGTATCACTGTTGACAGCTGTTCTGTCCTGGAGACACAAAATTCTTTGAATGGTGGCACACTCTAGTAACGGCATAACTGACCTTACACTTATTTGCAAACCTAATCCATATCCCCCTCCCTTTCTGCAACTCTATCTACCTGCCCATGATTTACCAGAATGTTTCATATTAACAAGTATAGTTTTAGCACTCATATATATATATATATATATATATATATAT